>SKFA01000050.1_pt1 | contig 99831 bp, 91 predicted proteins | sample 4820291 | NCBI WGS metagenome assembly SKFA01 (sample SAMN11008795, study PRJNA524170) | human gut metagenome | isolation source: fecal sample from pouch patient p30 | place: Israel: Tel-Aviv | reverse complement strand
AAGTAAGAGATTCTTTTAATAGTGGAGCCCAAGCAATTACAGCACCAGTCAGTGTTCTAAAAGCGATTTTTAATAATCCAAATATTGAAAAAGCTGTAGATGATTTTAATCAAGACTGGTATAGTGTCTATGGAGAAAATAAAGGAATTTGTGATTTATAAACCTCCTTGAATAAATAGGAAAATATACATATAGAAAAAGCGCTCAATTATAGTGAATTACTATAAATAAGCGCTTTTTTTTATTTTTCGCAGAACACTATATTCTACGAAAAAATCAGAATCTTAACAGAATATCAATTTATTATTGCTATCTCAAAAAGAATAAATATTTCATTTATCGTTAATTTTGGATAAAATTATTAACACAAATAAATTTATTATGATGAAAATAAGAATTGATTAATTTTATCTAACGATTTTCAAATATTTTTTCATTATTAATTTGTTTTTTAAACACATCGAACTATAAAAACATTAGTTATTTACTGTTAAAATCATCAGATAAAACAGACTATTATTTTAATAGCTCAAATACCTGATAATTACTGCCAATTCGTCGCTTTTTTATTTGAAAAAAGTATAATTTATGATATAATTCGGTTCGTAGAATATAGTGTTCTGTGAAAATGGAAGGGTTGGAGGTAACGATGTATTGGTACGTAGCCAGATGCAAAACTGGTAGAACTAAAAAACTTGTTAGTACTTTAAACAAACAAGTGAACATGAATGCCTTTATACCTAAAAGTGAAAGATGTTTTGGTAGAGGGGAAACAGCTGAGTTTATAGTTAAGGAAATATATCCTGACTATGTATTTATCAAGAGTGATCTTGATCAAGAAGCTTTTGATGAACAATTTAAAGAGTATTTTAAAACGATTAATGGATTAGTAGATTTACTTGAGTATAAAGATACATATCCATTAACTAGTGAAGAACAGTCTTTACTAGAAAAGTTATTAGATAATACTGATACGATTAAACATACAAAAGGAGTTATAGTGGATCGAAGATTCGCTCCCACTGATGGTCCTTTAGTAGGTTTAGAAGATATGATCAAAAAAGTTGATAAATATAGAAGATTTGCAACATTAGATACAGAAATTCTTACTGGAAAACTACTTGTTGCGATTGATTATTAAGATGAACTGGTATGTCTTATATGTATTCAGTAATAAAACTAATAAAATACTATCTAATTTGAATCAAAGAAAAGAACTTACTGCCTTTATTCCTAAAAGTGAAGTATTTCATAGGCAAGCAAAGAAAAAGACTACTAAGGATATGTTTGATAACTATATCTTTGTAAAGTCAGATTTAAAACAAAATGATTTTAATGATCTTTTATTGTCTATGAAAGATAAGAATGATGGACTGATTAAACAATTAGAGAATGCTGAAGTATCTGCTTTAAGAGAAAAAGAAATAGAGTTTTTTAATAATGTATTAGATAAAGATAATGTCGCTAGAGTATCTGTTGGTTACCAAGAAAATGGGAAGACAGTTATTGTAGAAGGTCCCCTACTACATTATCAAGATTATATCGTTAGAGTCATGAAACATCATTGTACAGCACAACTAGATTTACCTTTCTTTGATAGAAAGATTATTCTAGGAGTTGAACTTATAAGCAAGAATTAAGTGTTACTCAGGTTAACTTGATAACACATTAGTTCTGAACATAAAGTCTAGATTATTTGGGGTAAGGGGGAATTGTATCTTCTACCCCATAAATAAGGCTAAAAACAGGCGATGAACCTGTTTTTTTATGTTCAAAAAAGAAACAAGAAATTATGAATTATAAATAGACGGAGGGAAAATCAAAAATGAAAAAATTTGAGAGTAAAGTTTGGTTATCATCACCAACTATGCATGGTGATGAATTAAAATATATTACTGAAGCTTATGAAACAAATTGGATGTCCACTGTTGGTGCTAATATCAACGAAGTAGAAAAACAAATCTGTGAAAAAGTAGGATGTAAATATTCTGTAGCATTATCAGCTGGTACAGCGTCACTTCATTTAGCAATGAAGTTAGCTGGTATTAAACCTGGTGATAAAGTCTTCTGTTCAGATATGACTTTCAGTGCAACTGTTAATCCAGTGACTTATGAAGGTGGTATTCCTGTATTTATAGATACAGAATATGATACTTGGAATATGGATCCAATTGCATTGGAAAAAGCATTTGAATCATATCCAGAAGTAAAAGTTGTTGTAGTTGCTCATTTATATGGAGTACCTGGTAAGATTGATGAAATCAAAGCAGTATGTGATAAGCATAATGCAATTATTATTGAAGATGCTGCTGAATCATTGGGTGCTACATATAAAGGAGTACAAACTGGTACTTTTGGTAAATATAACTGTATTTCATTTAATGGTAATAAAATCATTACTGGTTCTGCTGGAGGTATGTTATTAACAGACTCTGAAGAAGCGGCTAATAAAGTAAGAAAATGGTCTACACAGGCAAGAGAAAATGCATCTTGGTATCAACATGAAGAAGTAGGATATAACTATCGTATGTCTAATGTTATTGCTGGTGTAGTTAGAGGACAATTACCTTACTTAGAAGAACATATAGCACAAAAGAAAGCTATCTATGAAAGATATAAAGAAGGATTCAAAGACTTACCAGTCTCTATGAATCCGTTTGATGAAGCTAATTCAGTTCCTAATTACTGGTTATCATGTTTAATCATTGATGAAGATGCAATGTGTAAACAAGTAAGAGGAGAACAAGATGCATTATATATCAGTGAAGCTGGTAAATCATGTCCTACTGAAATATTAGAAGCTATCGCTTCTATTAATGCAGAAGGAAGACCAATTTGGAAACCAATGCATATGCAACCAATCTTCAGAATGAATCCTTTTGTAACAAGACATGGTAATGGAAGATCTAATACTAATGCTTATATTGAAGGAGAATCTTTAGATATAGGTATGGATATCTTTAATAGAGGTTTATGTTTGCCAAGTGATAATAAAATGACTGTTGAGCAACAAGAATATATTATTGAAGTTATTAAAGGATGTTTTGAATAATGAAAAAGAGACATATTGTTGGAACAATAATAGCAGCAGTTGGTGTTATTGCTGCTTTAGATTATAAAAAGTATAAAGATGAACAAAAAGAAAAAGTAGAGAAAGAACCAAAGGAAGAAAAGGAAACATACTATGAAACAACACCAAAAAGAATAATGGATGTTGTTTGTTCTATTGGGGCGTTAACTGTTTTTTCTCCTATATATTTAACAGTTGCTTTATTAGTTAAACTAAAACTTGGAAGCCCAGTAATTTTTAAACAAAAAAGACCGGGTAAAAATGGTGAGGTATTTGAATTATATAAATTTAGAACTATGACAGATGAAAAAGATGAAAACGGAAATCTATTACCAGATGATGTTAGATTAACATCATTTGGTAAATGGTTAAGATCTACATCATTAGATGAATTACCTGAAGCATTAAATATCTTAAAAGGAGATATGTCAGTTATAGGTCCAAGACCTCAATTAGTAAGAGATCTTGTATTTATGGATGATGAACAAAAAAAAAGACATGAAGTGAAACCAGGGTTAAGTGGTTTAGCTCAAGTTAATGGTAGAAATGCAATTAAGTGGGAAGATAAACTTAATTATGATCTTGAATATATTAAAAATATTTCTTTCTTTGAAGATGTAAGAATTATCTTTGAAACAGTAAAGAAAGCGCTTATTAAACAAGAAGGTATCACCGAAGATGATATGGCTACTGCTGAAGACTTTGGTGATTACTTACTTAGAACTGGTAAAGTAACAGAAGAAGAATATAAAGTAAAGCAAGAAGAAGCAAAAGGAATCTTAAATGATAAAATAGAGGCTAATATTATTGATGATAATCTTGTTTCTATTATTATGCCTTCATATAACACAGCTTCTTTTATAGAAGAAACTATTAAAAGCGTATTAAATCAAACATACACAAATTGGGAATTAATTATTGTAGATGACTGTTCAACTGATAAAACAGATGATGTTGTATCTTGTTATTTAAAAGATAAAAGAATTCACTATATCAAAAATGATACAAATTGTGGTGCAGCAATATCAAGAAATAGAGCTCTAAAAGAAGCAAAAGGAAGATATGTAGCGTTTTTAGATTCTGATGATTTATGGAAACCAACAAAATTAGAAAAGCAGTTAAATTTTATGAAAAAGAATAATTACTCTTTTTCATATACTAATTATTGTGAAATAGATGAAGAATCTAAAACAAATGGTGTAAAAATAACAGGACCTAAACACATAACAAAAAGAGGTATGTATAATTACTGTTGGCCTGGATGCTTAACAGTGATGTATGATGCAAGTGTTGTAGGTTTAATTCAAATTAATGATATTAAGAAAAATAATGATTATGCTATGTGGCTCAAAGTCATAAAAAAAACCGATTGCTATCTATTAAATGAAGAATTAGCCATGTATAGAAAGAGACAAGGATCTATTAGTAATCATAGTTATATAAATCTAGTACAATGGCATTATAAGCTATTCAAAGATGTTGAACATTCATCTAATTTTAATTCTGTTATACATACTGTTCGCAATATAAGTTGTGGTGTATATAAAAAGATTAAATATGTAAAGGATAACATTGAGAATAACAAAAAATATGTAGTATATGTTAGAGCTACTGGAATTTATGATGATTCTAGAGCAACAAAAGAAATACTAACTTTATTGAATAATGGTTATAGAGTAATGATAATTGGGTGGGATAGAGATGGATATGCGAAAGAAAAGTGTACTAAAATATTTAATAATAAAGAAGTGCAATATCATTTCTATAATAAACATGTTGGAGCAGGAATAGGTATTAAGGGTCTATCTAAAATGATAGGATACTTCGAATTTGTATTTAGTACTATTATTAGACATAGAAAAGAAATACTAGTAATTCATGCGTGTAATCTGGATGCTGGAATTGGAGCATATTATGCAGCTAAATTACTTTCATTGCCTATTATTTATGATATATATGATTATTACATTGATTCACATACCATACCAAATAAAATAAAAAGCACTATTGAAAATGCAGAAATTAGAATAATAAATAGTGCTAATTGTACTATTTTATGTACTGAAGAAAGGAAAGAGCAAATCCAAAAAGCCTTGCCAAAATCTGTTTCAATTATACATAATTCACCGAATATGCCATTTTATAAAATTGATGATAATTTAGAATATGATTATGTATATTGCGGCTCTCTTGGAGAAAAAAGATTAATTGGAGAGATACTTGATCAATATTCTAAACATTCAGAATTAAAAATTCTATTTGCTGGAAGCGGTTTTTATGAGGAGAAAGCAAAAAATATTGCAAAAAAATATGATAACTTTACTTTTAAAGGTAGCATATCATATGATGAAGTTTTGGAAATAGAAAAAAAGTCTCGTACAATTTCTGCAATATATGAACCAACTATTAGAAACCATAGATTGTGTGCTCCAAATAAATTTTATGAGGCACTTGCTTTAGGAAAGCCGGTAATTGTGTGTAAAGGAACTGGTATTGATAAAATTGTATCTAGTAACAAAATTGGGTTAGTAATAGACTACGATGCAGATATATTCTATAAATCTTTAGAAATTTTAAAAAATGAAAATCTAAAAGAAATTAGTTCTAAAACTAGGAAATTATATGACGATAATTATTCATGGTCAATAATGGAGAAAAGGTTGCTAGAAATTTATAATAACATTTAATTAGCAATTAAACTTAAATGTTTCAAGTACATTTAAAGTATTTTATCAATGTAAAAAAAGATATTGAACTTTAAAATTGAGAAAGGAGAATTTAATGCTACTTATATATACTATATTTAATGTTTGCTTAATCTGCTTTTCAAAAAAAATATATAAAAAATGGATAAATCCACTAAGTACTTATTCAATTATATGGGAAATTTGTGTTGGTTTATACCAAAGTGGGCTTATAGAATATTACGATTTATCTTTTATTACGTGGATAGCAATAATTGTAATTCATTTTATTTTTGCCTTAGGATGTATGTTTGGTTTGAGAATAAAGCAAAGTAATGCAAATAAGCATAGTAAAAGCCATTATATTCGTGATGATTTACTAGAAAAAAACTTAAAGAAAGCTATTGTTATAACATTAGTTATTGCTTCTATTGCGATAATAGGAAATTACTTAGTTCTAATAGAAACGTATGGTACTAATATATTGTCACAAATTAACAATATATACTCAGATAGAATTTCAAATACTAGAGTTTTCGAAACAATACCATATTTAGGATCGTTTATATATATATCAATGGTTTATTTAGGGGTATACATAAAAAGGTATAGATTTACATTTATTTCAATACCTGTTTTTATTTTAGCTTATTTACAATCACTTGCATCAGGTGCAAAGGGAGGATTAGTATATCTATTTGTTTTGTTCATATTTGGTTATTTATCAATTTCTATTATAAAAAAACGTAGTGGAAGAAATAATAAAACATTAAAATATATTACATTTATTTCTATTGTATGTATATTTCTATTTATTATATATACAATCACAAATGCTAGAGCTGGTTGGGTAAAACTGGATTATACAACTGAAAGATATAGGATGCTTTTTGGTGATAATCCTGCAATTTATAAAATAATAACTTATATGGCATCGCCGGTTGGTGTTTTAAATAAATTTTTAGAAGATTCACAGTTTTTCTTTGGTAAGAATACATTTTTACCTATTTACAACTTATTAAGTAAAATAGGAATCACATTTAATGAAGTCAGTAGATATCAAACTTGGTATTATACACCAATTCATTGTAATGTAGGTACATGGATAAGAGAAATTATTGAGGATTTTACATTTGTAGGAGCCATTCTTGTAAGCTTTATTTTTGGAGCGTTTGTTTCAAATTCATTTATAAAAGTTAATAGGAATGAAAAAGAAGTAAGTAATATTCTAGTATATTCTATGTTGATGTTATTAGTGGTTTTAACGTTCTTTGTCTGGGATATGAGAGATGCAAATATATGGATTGCAATCATATTTGGTTATTTTATTGGTAAAAAAGTGGAAAGAGATAGTTCTAGAAAAGAATATAGGAGTGTACAAAAATGATAGATATCCTTCTTTTAAATTATAACGATAGTGAAACTGTTTTGGATTTTTTAAGACATGTTAAGAATTATAAAATAATTAATAAAATATTAATTGTTGATAATTGTTCTACTGATAATTCTTTAAAAAACCTAAATCCTTATATAAATGGCAATATTGTTTTAATATCTACGGATTTTAATGGTGGTTATGGGTATGGAAATAATTATGGAATCAAATACTTACAGAAGAATAGTAATGCAGAATACATTTTATTGTGCAATCCAGACACAATTATTTTGGAACAAACAATTTTAAAGTTGTATGAATTCCTTAAATTGAATTTAGACTATGCTATATGTGCTCCGGTTATGACAGATTTAAAAGGAGCAAAACAATATAATACTGCCTATAGAATACCTAAGAAAATGGAATATATATACTCAATGGGAATTTTATTTTCAAAATTAAACTCATCTTTTTACTATGATAAACATATAAATACGATAAATAATGCTATGGATGTTGGTGCTGTAGCAGGTTCATTATTTCTATTAAATAAAGAAAAAATGCTAAACTTTGGAATGTATGATGAATCTATTTTTTTATATTGTGAAGAAACTGTTTTAGGTATTAAATTGAAACAAAATAAACTAAAAACAGCACTTCTTTGTGATGAAACATTTATACATAATCATTCAGTATCTATTTCTAAAACTTACAAATCCATAGTATCAAGGAAACAAATTTTAAATAAGAGTAAACTATATGTCATTCGTAATTATTATAGAGTAAATAATTTAGAATATTTATTTGCTTGGATTATTTCAAAAATTTCAATATGTGAAGTATATATTATAGAGAGGTTAAGGCGAATAATATGAAAGAAAATGTAGTAAATATTTTAGGTTTAGATAAATGTACAGGTTGTGGAGTATGTGTTAATTCCTGCCCGGTAAATGCAATATCCTATTCATTTGATAAATATGGATTTATTAAACCAACTGTTAATGATGAATTATGTATTCAATGCAATAAGTGTATGGTCAATTGTCCTAGCTTAAATGTTGATGGAGAGCATAAAACAATTAAAAGTTTTGCTGCTATATCAAAGAATAGAAATAATGTGAAAAAAAGTTCTTCTGGTGGTATTTTCTCTATTTTAGGAGAAAATTTTGTCAATAATAATGGATATGTTGTAGGATGTTCGATGGATGAAAATCATCAAATTAAACATATAATTGTTGACAACAATAAAGATTTGAATAAGTTAAAAAAATCAAAATATGTTCAAAGCAGTATGGGATATATTTATAAAGAAGTTTCGGATAAATTAATAAATGAAAGAAGTGTTTTATTTAGTGGGACACCATGCCAAGTAGCTGCTTTACAAAATTTTATACCAAAAAAATACAAGCAAAAGCTTTTTACTGTTGAAATTGTTTGCCATGGTGTCCCTAGCCAAAAACTATTTACAGATTATTTAGGATTTTTAAGTTCTAAAAAAAAGATTATTGGTTATGAGTTTCGAGCAAAGATAAAATCAGAAAATGGAATGAATTGTTTTATTTCATATACTACAGATGATGATAAAATACATTTTAAAAATTGGCCAGAAGATAGCTATAACTATTATTATATGAATGGTAGTACTTATCGCGAAAGCTGTTATAATTGCCAGTTTGCAAAAAATGAAAGATATGCAGATTTAACATTATGTGACTTTTGGTCTTGGCATTTATATCATGATTCATTTAATAAAAATGAATCAGTATCAGGTATATTGATAAATACGAATAAAGGTATGGAATTATTTAATAGTGTAAAAGACTTAATGAAATATGAAATCACTGCATTTGAAAATATTTCAGCACATAATTCCTGCTTGGTATGTCCTACAAAAAAGCCAAATAATCGTGAGTATATTTTAAACAAATGGCTTAAAGAGGGTTACGATTGCCTAGATAGCCATTTTAAAAAAGATAATAAGTATATGATAATGAAATATCATTTATTGCGAATTATGAAAGGATACTTTTAGGTGGAGAAAAATGAAAAGTGAAATAATTACTATACATGCAATGCATAATCCTGGATCTGTATATCAAGCATATGCTTTGCAACAATACTTAATTAAGTATAATCAAGAAGTTGAGATAATTGATTATAGACCAGATTATTTTTATAAAGAAAATTCTGGAATAAAATACTATATAAAAAAATTACTTTTTAATAAACTATATAAATCAAGAAACAATAGATTTAATGAATTTATTAATAAAAACATGCAACTTAGTGATCAAATTAAAAGTTATGAAAAATTAGAAAATTATGATTTTAACGCAGACAAATATATTGTTGGCAGCGATCAACTATGGAATTCTGATTTCGCTTGTGGTAATGATTTAGCGTTTTATCTTGATTTTGTTGAAGATAATTCAAAAAAATATTCATATTCAACTTCAGTTGGAAAAAAAATAATTGATAAGAATAATTATGACATTTTAAAAGAACACCTAAATAAATTTAATTTACTCTCTGTAAGAGAAAAATCGACAGCGATTTTTTTACAGAAAGAGTTGCAACGACAAGTTAATTTTGTATGTGATCCAGTTTTTCTTTTAAAAAAAGAGGAATATCTAAAATTTATAAATCCAATAAATATTACTAATAAATTTGTAATGGTATACCTTACTCCAAAAAATGACATTGTTGACTCATTAGTTCAAAGATATAAAGACGAAGGTTATACAATTATCTTAGTAGGAGGTTTTAGCAAAAGATGTGAATGTGATATTCATATTAAAGATGCAGGTCCTGAGGAATTTTTAAGCTATATTTATTATTCGTCAGTAGTGATTTCTACTTCTTTTCATGCAACTGCTTTTGCTCATATTTTTCATAAAGACTTTTATACTATTTTACCAAAAAATAATTCCGAAAGAATAGAAAGTCTTTTATCAGTTTCTAATCTACTAGAAAGAGGTCTTTCGTCATTCAAAATATCTAGTAATAAAATTGATTGGAACGATGTTGACATTAAAATTGAAAACTATGTAAATGAGTCAAAAGAGTATATAGATAGTATATATAGCAAATAATTTAATAAAATTAGCTTATTGATTTTTTTATTATAACTAACAATATATGTTTAGATGAAATAAACTAAAAATTTTGGCTAAAAAACGATGATGGATATTTTTACTAATATTTATAAGGAGAATTTATGAAAAAAATTATGTTAGTCTTTGGTACGAGACCAGAAGCAATTAAAATGTGCCCTCTAGTTAATGAATTAAAAACTAGAGATAACTTAGAAACAATCGTATGTGTTACTGGTCAACATCGTCAGATGTTGGATCAAGTATTACAAGCATTTAATGTTAAACCAGATTATGATTTATCTATCATGAAAGATAGACAAACATTATTTGATGTCACAACAAATATATTAAATAGAATTAAAGAAGTACTTGAAGAAGTCAAGCCTGATGTGGTATTGGTACATGGAGATACTTCCACTACCTTTGTCACAGCATTGGCTTGTTTTTATTTGCAAATTCCTGTAGGACATGTAGAAGCAGGACTTAGAACTTATGATATTTATTCTCCTTACCCAGAAGAATTTAATAGGCAAGCTGTAAGTATTATTTCTAAGTATAACTTTGCACCTACAGAATTATCTAAAGAAAATCTAATTAAAGAAGGTAAGAAACCTGAAAGTATTTATGTAACTGGTAATACAGCTATTGATGCCTTAAAAACTACAGTGAAAGACGATTATACAAATGAACACCTAGAATGGGCAAAAGATTCTAGACTCATTATGATTACTGCTCATAGAAGAGAAAATTTAGGTGAACCAATGACTCATATGTTTAGAGCAATTAGAAGAGTAATGGATGAACACCCAGATGTAAAAGCTATTTATCCAATACATATGAATCCAGCTGTACGAGAAAGAGCTGAAAAAGAATTAGTAGGATGTGATCGTATAAGAATTATCGAGCCATTAGAAGTATTAGATTTCCATAACTTCTTAGAAAGAAGTTATATGATACTTACTGATAGTGGTGGTATTCAAGAAGAAGCACCATCATTAGGTAAACCTGTACTTGTAATGAGAGATACTACAGAAAGACCTGAAGGTATAAAAGCTGGTACTCTTAAACTTGTTGGCACTGACGAAGAAGTTATATATAATCATTTTTCAAGATTATTATCGGACAAAGAAGAATATGAAAAAATGTCGCATGCGTCAAATCCTTATGGTGATGGAACTGCTTGTAAGCAAATTGCAGACATTTTAGAATTCTCAAATTAATAATCAATTTTTAATTTTTATTCTAAAAAGAATAGGAGGTAAATATTTATTGAATGAAAAATAAATCTATTAAATTAAACGCTTTACTAAATATAATAAAAACTTGCATGTCTATAATTTTCCCCTTAATAACCTTTCCTTATGTTTCGAGAATTTTAGGTGTAGAAAATCTTGGGAAAATAAATTATGGATTGTCAATTATTAGTTATTTTTCACTTATTGCAGCATTAGGAATTAATGTATATGCAATCAGAGAAGGATCAAAAATAAAAAATAATAAAGCTAAAATCAATCAGTTTATTAATGAAGTTTTTGCGCTTAATATAATTACAATGAGTATCTCTTATGTAGGACTCTTTGCTTTGTTGTTTTTTACAAAACAGTTAAAATCCTATAGTATTTTAATACTGATACAAAGTCTCTCCATCGTTTTTACCACATTTGGAGTTGATTGGATAAATACAATATATGAAGATTACTTAGCCATTACTATACGTACCTTATTATCATATTTTCTATCATTGATTCTATTATTTGTTTTTGTTAAAACAAATTCAGATTACTATATTTATTGCATATTAACTGTAGTAACAAATGCATTTATATGCGTTTTTAATAATATTTATTGTAGAAAATATGTAAAAATAAGGCCTAGAATATCATTAAACTTGATTAGACATCTTAGAAGTTCAATTGTTTTTTTTGCTAATAATATTGCAATACAAATATATGTTAATATTGATATTACGATGCTAGGAATTTTTACCACAGACTTTTGTGTTGGGATATATTCTACAGCGGTAAAAATATATAGTATAATTAAAAGTCTACTAGCAGCAATTTATACAGTTACAATTTCTAGATTATCTTTTTATATAGGACAAAAAGATTATGTTTCTTTTAAGTATACTATTACTGAATTGGTATCATATTTAACATTAATCCTAATACCATGTATAGCAGGTTTAATTATGGTATCTGATGATATAATCATTATATTGTCTGGAGAAAATTATATTAATGCTGGATTGACTTTGAGAATATTAAGTATAGGTCTCTTTTTTGCAATATATGGTGGATTAATAAATAATTGTATAAATATCCCTTTAGGAAATGAAAAAATTAATGTAAAAGCAACCACTATTAGTGCGTTAGTAAATCTTTTATTAAATTTCATATTTATACCATTATTTAAAGAGAATGGTGCTGCATTTACTACAGTATTATCAGAATTTATTGTTTGTTTTTATTGTATATTTAAATATAAAGATTGGAATAGAATAATAGAATTAAAACATGTAAAAAAGACATTTATACATTCTATATGTGGAACCTTAGGCGTTATGGCAACCATTTTTATTACTTCCTTGGTTTCACGATTCTCACTTTTTATTTTTGTAATTAAAGTATTTTCAAGCTGTTTAATTTATAGCTTAATTCTCATACTATTTAAAAACAAGGAATTATTATCCATTTTAAATAAATTAAAGTGTTTTATATATAAATCAAAGAAAGGTGTTAACTAAATGAAAATAGTAGTAGCAGGAACAGGATATGTAGGATTAAGTATCGCCACATTATTAGCACAACATCACGAAGTGATGGCTGTGGATATTATAGAAGAAAAAGTTAATATGATTAACAATAAAAAGTCTCCTATTCAGGATAATGAAATTGAGGCTTTTTTAAGTACAAAAAATTTAAATCTAGTAGCTACATTAAATGCTAAAGAAGCATACAGTGATGCTGAATTTGTGGTGATTGCAGCTCCTACAAACTATGATTCAAAGAAGAACTTCTTTGATACTAGTGCAGTAGAAGCAGTAATTAAATTAGTAATGGAGTATAATCCAGAAGCTGTCATAATCATTAAAAGCACTATCCCAGTAGGATATACTCAAAGTATTAGAGAAAAAACAGGATCTAAGAATATTATCTTTAGTCCTGAATTCTTACGAGAATCTAAAGCATTATATGATAACTTATATCCATCTAGAATTATTGTCGGTACTGATATGAATGATCCTAGATTAGTAGAAGCTGCAAATACTTTTGCAGGTTTACTACAAGAAGGAGCCATAAAAGAAGATATTGAAACATTAATTATGGGATATACAGAGGCAGAAGCAGTAAAGCTGTTTGCTAATACTTATTTAGCCTTAAGAGTATCATACTTCAATGAATTAGATACATATGCAGAAATGAAAGGATTAGATACACAAAACATTATTAATGGTGTATGTCTAGATCCTAGAATTGGAAGCCATTATAATAATCCATCATTTGGTTATGGTGGTTATTGTTTACCGAAAGATACTAAACAATTACTTGCCAACTATCAAGATGTACCACAAGAAATGATGAGTGCGATAGTAGCTAGTAATAGAACCAGAAAAGATTTCATTGCTGATAGAGTATTAGAAAAAGCAGGATATTATAGTTATGACGAAGATAATGAGTATAATCCTGATAAAGAAAAAAATGTAGTTATTGGTGTATATCGATTAACAATGAAATCTAACTCTGATAACTTTAGACAATCATCAATTCAAGGTGTAATGAAACGGATTAAAGCTAAAGGAGCAAAAGTAATTATTTATGAACCAACTTTAAAAGATGGTGAAACATTCTTTGGTAGTAAGGTAGTAAATAACTTAGAAAAATTTAAAAAACAATCACAAGCAATTATTGCTAATAGATATGATTGTTGTTTAGATGATGTAGAAGATAAAGTATATACAAGGGATTTATTTAGAAGAGATTAATGATAATTTTAATTACTAAAACGGAGGTGAAAAAATGCGATTATTTACCACATCGTATCAGGCAATACTAGATTCATTGTGCAATGAATTAGAATTAAATGAACAGGTTATTTTAAATACTATTGATTCTGGTTATTATATGTTTCAACAAGATCGTCAAATATTATATATTGATGATTTATATGAATGTTACTTCAATATTGTGAAGAATCATTTTAAAGGGAATATTGATAAAGTACCATTCTACAGTATATCTAGAAGACTAAAAGATGCTGATAATGATGGATTAAGTTTGTTAGAATTACTAACAGAAGAAAATAGTTTTTCAAACTATTTAAAGGAATATGGTTTAATATTTAAATTCAATGATGAAATTGAGATGTATGTTAATGGTAACAAGGTTGATATTCCTGATGAAGGCAAATATAAACCTTATCTTAAATATAGATTTTTATATGATTATTCATTTAAAGGTTATGCTTTTGATGATCAATTAATGAATAATGAGATATTAGAAAGAGTTAAGTATGGTCCAGAGTTCTTTGGACATCTTTTTAATTACATAGATAACGATGATGAAATCATCGATAATTATCTAGAACAAAGTAAATTATACAAATTTGAGTACTTAGTACCTATTGAAGATATTTACTTTGAAAATTATGAGGAACTAACTAATGAAGAGAAACAATATCACATCCTAGCGATGATGATGTTAAGATTGTATTTCTATAAATATGATAAGGATTTTGTAGAAACTGATGAAATGAATCCACTAATGGTAGTGGCTAATTATAAGTCTCTTTCTAGCAAATATCTTGTAAATAAAACTGAGTTAGATGATGAAGCACTAGGCTATTAGTCTAGTGTTTTTTTATTCTACATAATATCTGAAAATTATGAAAAGATCCATTTTATATAATTGGAAGTTTTTACTTTTTTAGCAAAAACTATTATTGGTTTGAATATTCATCTTTGTTGTTTGATTGAACGTCTAATAAAAAAAGAAGAGATAGTTTCACATATTAATATTGTTGATTTTGAAAAAAATAATCAAGAATTTATCAATGGAGTTAGAATTAGCTTTAAAGCGATTGCTAATCAGTATAATATAACAATACCAATTAGTGAAATTGCTTATATTTATGATTACGTTTTAAATAATTATAAAACAGATATGTCAATTGATGAGATTTAAAAAGAGTAAAGGGGTGTTTTATTATGGCATTAGTACAAGTAAATTTTATTTCTCAAAGTTTAAAAAGAACAGTTTCAATGAATGTAATATTACCGGTTGATAAATTTCTTTTTAAAGGAAATTGTCAACCAGTTAAAGAATATAAAACTTTATATTTATTACATGGTTTATTAGGAAATTATACTGACTGGGTAACACGAACAAGAATACAAGAATGGGCAGAAGCAAAGAACTTAGTTGTAGTCATGCCATCTGGTGATAATTCTTTTTATGTGGATCAAGAAGTAAAGAACAATGACTTCGGTATATTTATTGGAACTGAACTTATTGAAGTTACTAGAAGGATGTTTCATTTATCTAATCGTCGGGATGATACTTTTATTGCCGGACTTTCAATGGGTGGATTTGGTGCTCTAAGAAATGGGTTGAAATATTATCAAAATTTTGGATATATTGCAGCTTTATCAAGTGCTCTAAATATTTTCGAATTACCAGTTCACGATGAATCAAGATGTGTAATGGGTGAAGATAGTTGTTTTGGTGATATTGATGAAGCATATCTGAGTGATAAGAATCCAAAAGTTTGTTTGGAAAATTTAATTCAGGCAAAAAAAGAAGACAATACTATTGTTTTTCCTAAGATATATATGGCTTGTGGATGTGATGATGAACTAATTGGAGTAAATCGAAAATTTAAAGGCTATTTAGAAAATGCTGGTTTTGATTTAGTTTATAAAGAGGATGTAGGAAGTCATAATTGGGATTTTTGGAATAAATATATTCAAGATGTATTAGAATGGTTACCTTTGGATCCTTATGAAGAAGGAATTAACAGCGGTAATGTTAAATAGGCAATGTTTTTTTATTAGAATTATATATTTATAATTAAAAGCTATATTTACTTGGTAATAAAGAACGATAATTGTGACAGGATAAATTATAACTAAAATGGTAAATAAGGAATAAATATTTCAATTACCAGAAATATGTTTTGATATGAATAGTATAAAACCCATTATAATATTGACTTTATAATGGGTTTTATTAATTTAGATTACAATCGAATAAATTTTTTGTCAGCAGAAGTTATGTTTTCTTCATTAGAAGTATAGCGTTCTACCTTCATATGAAGATCATATTTATTTCTTAATTCTGTAATTTGCTCCATCATTATAGTAGCATGATGAGCATCAATTAATTTTTGATCTTTCCAACTATCAATTAAAAGTATGGTTTCTGGATCATTCATGGAAAAGAAATACTCATATCTTTCATTTCCTTTTTCTGCTTTAATAGCATCAACAATACCGCTGGTCACCATTTCTTCTGCAAATTTTCTAGCATTTCCGTTTATTCCAGTGTAATAAATGTTTACTGTGATAGACATATTAATTATCTCCTTATGTATAAAGATTATCTTATTTAATTATAGCATATTTTAAAATAATCTATCATATTTTTAAAAGCGCTTCTTATTTGTAAAAATAGTTATTCTTATCTAACAAAATAGAACGTATTATTCGAATACTTGATGGACAAGGGGTATAATAAGGGCAGGAAAAGGAGGTGCTCTTAAATGAACACAAAACAATTAGAGCGTATGCAATATGGAAAAGGTTTTATCGCAGCGTTAGATCAAAGTGGTGGAAGTACACCAAAGGCATTAAAATCATATGGTATTGATGAATCAGCGTATAGTAATGATAAAGAAATGTTTGATTTAATTCATCAAATGCGTAGTCGTATTATTACTAGTAAGGCTTTTACCTCTAAGCATATATTAGGTGCTATTTTGTTTGAAAAGACAATGGATTCTCAAATTGAGGGTGTAGATACTGCTGAATATTTATGGTTAAAGAAGGAAATCGTGCCATTTTTGAAAATTGACAAAGGATTAGAAGTAGAAAAAGATGGTGTTCAGTTAATGAAGCCAATTCCTGAACTGGAAGCAATATTAAACAAGGCAAGAGATAAATATATCTTTGGTACAAAAATGCGTAGTGTAATTTTGGAAGCCGATCCAGCAGGTATCAAGAAAATTGTTGATCAGCAGTTTGAATTAGGATTACAAATTGCTAAAACTGGGCTTGTACCTATTTTAGAGCCAGAGGTATCTATTTTAAGTACCTCAAAAAAAGAGGCTGAAGAATTGTTATTGAAAGAAATTAATGAGCATCTAACTTTATTAGACAATGATGTTAAATTTATATTTAAACTGTCCATTCCAACCATACCTGATTTTTACGCGGAACTTATGAAAGATTCCCATGTAGTTAGGGTTGTTGCTCTATCTGGCGGTTATGATAGAGAGCAGGCAAATGGGTTATTAAGGGAAAATCACGGGCTTATTGCGAGTTTTTCTAGAGCATTATTATCTGATTTATCAATAAATCAGACTAGTGTTGAGTTCGATACTTGTTTGGAGAATGTGATTCTTCAAATATATAGGGCATCTATTGTATAATGATGTTAAGCTTATCTATCATGTAATTAAATGACAAATAATCAAGATAAGTTATAAAATATTTTTAATTAAAGGGAAGATTTAAAATAATTGATTATATCAATGAAATTAAATCTTCTTTTATTATTTATTAGTTATAAAATAGTTTGTAAATTCCTTAATATATTTTTCTTTTAGATTTTTGTGATAAGTTATTCCATATTCTATTGTCATTTGATCATCCATAAATGGTAAAGCGACAATTCTTTTAATATGTGTTGGAATATATATTTCTGGTAAAATAGCTACACCGTAATTACATTTAGCGAAAAGAATAGCAGCCTGGTCATTTTTACATAAAAGATGAAAATGATTTTTTCATGGAGAGCAATAAATTCTTGTAATTTATCTCAGTATTAAAATGGGATAAAGCGGGGATGCAAAGTAGTAAGTGGTGTATCATATAAATCTATAAAACATATTTCTTTTTCTTTAGCAAACGGGGAATTTTCAGCTATGATTGCATAACTGGAAATGTTTTTTATTTTTTTAAATATATAATCGTGAGCCTCAGCAATCATCTCTTTTGTACTGATTAAAATGTCTAATTGTTTATTATCAAATAGAGATTTTAGAATAAAATAATCCTGAATAATAATCTGGGGATAAACAGTTGGAAATTCTTCTCTTAATTTTATTAATGGTATTTCTAATATCTCAAGTTCTACTTGACTAGAACAGCCAATTCGTAATATCGAAAGTTTTTGACTGGCTAGTTTTTTAACTTTTTTCTCAACCATATATATTTTTTGGAGAATATCTTTTGCTTCACTATAGAATAATGAGCCTGGCTCAGTTGATTTTACCATTTTGGAAGTTCTGATAAATAATGACGTATTTAATTCTTCTAAATTTATGATATGATGGGCAACTGCTGGAGCAGTAATATATAATTCTTCAGCAACCTTTGTAAAATTCAATTTATCTGCTATTCGCACAAAACATTCTAATTGTTGAGTATTCATGAAATATTCTTCCTGACTTGTAAATATAGTATTTTTGGCAAATGGGGTGTAGTCTTAATCTTTTGTGTTACTTTAGGAGTTATTTGTGGCATGTTATCAGGAAGTTTTTGTGCGATAGCTTCAGCTGGATTTGCTCAAAATCTAAGACAGAATATGTATTATAAAATTTATGAATATTCTTTTGCAAATATTGATAAGTTTTCTACTTCAAGTTTGGTAACAAGATTAGCGACTGATGTAACTAACGTTCAAAATGCACATATGATGACTATTCGTGTGGCAGTGCGAGCACCATCATGCTGGCATTTTCACTAGCTGTTTCATTAATGATAAATAGGGATTTATCATTAATATTTTTAATTGCAGTTCCAGTTTTAGAGGCAGGTCTTTATTTTATTGTTAGTCGTTCACATCCATATTTTGAAAAGGTATTTCATATCTATGATGAATTGAATAGTGTAGTACAGGAAAATTTGGCAGGAATTCGGGTAGTTAAATCATTTATATGCCTATAATGCAGTTTATGGCTGTTTGTTGTTTCTTTGCTGGTTTGGAGCAAAAATTATTATTCTTATAAATGCATCAACGATGACCACAGGGGACTTATCAAGTATGATTGCCTATGCAATGAATATTTTGAATTGTCTGATGATGTTATTACAAGTATTGGTAATGATCAATATGGCAAGAGCATCATGTGAACGAATCATTGAAGTTTCAGATGAAGAAAGTTCTTTAAAAAATGGAAGGGAACCTATCTATGAGATGCAAAATGGGGCAAGTTTATCTCGAAGACAAAGGCAATTGCTTTCTATCGCTTGTGCGGCTGTTGCAAATTTACCAGTTATGATCTTAGATGAAGCAACTTCTTCGATTGATATTAGGACAGAAGTGCTTGTTCAGCAAGGAATGGATAATTTAATGAGAGGTAGAACAACCTATGTAATTGCTCATTGATTATCAACGGTTTGTAATTCTAAAACTATTATTGTTTTGAATTCTGGGAAAATTATTGAATGGGGGAGTCATGATGAACTCATTTCAAAGCATGATGTTTATTATAGTCTCTATGCTGATGCTTTTGAACTAGAGTAATATGTTATGTCAAAAGTGCTTATGAAAATCCTATTTTTGTATAGGTATCTTTGAAAGAAATAGTAAGTATGTGTTCTGATAGATTATAAAAAGTTAAATATTCATATAAAAAAGGTGGATTTAAAAGGTCTATAATCCACCTGATTTCAATAATATATTTTTATAAATTATAATTGGCGTCCCCTGCAGGAATCGAACCTGCACCTAAACCTTAGGAGTTCCCTGTGAACCGTGGTAACTGATAGTTCGATTATCCTTTTAGGGGCGTTTAATACCGTAAATCAAAGCAAAAATCTTTGTTCTTCTTAGAAGCTGATACCCGTAAGTGTACCGACATACACCACAGAGTGTTAGCAAGCTGTTAGCAAAATGAACCTGTTTACTGCTGTGATTTACATTTGCAACTAACTGTATTTAATATAAATCATTTGTCACTAGAAATCAAGATACTCGTATGACTTTAGACGTTCAGAAATGAGCGTCTATTTTTTTACCCAAATGAAAGGAGAATCAAAAAATATGAAAAAATTTATAAAACGATTGCTTACAGGTATTCTTACTCTTGCAACCGTCTTTACTGCTCTACCCACAACTGCTGTCCATGCTGCGGAAACACAATACTGGACAGAATCGGAGGAACGTGTCGGCATTGTTGAGAAAGTAATGAATGATGGTTCTATCGGCTCTACATTCAACGAGGGGCATATGACCGTTGAGGGTGAGGACGCTTACTGTATCGACATCAACACAGGCTTTAAGAATGGGTATAAGACCAGAAGTGACGCAAGTACACGCATGACTGCCGACCAAATAGCTGACGTTGCCTTATCCATTGAGTACGTCAAACAGTATACGAAAAACCATACAGGATTGAGCAGCCAGCACGCCTATCTTTTAAGACAGTTAGTAGTCTGGCAGAGATTGAGCGTCCATCTTGGGTGGAGCTGTGACAATGTACGAGCTTCTTATGATGAAATCTCAAAATCCGTACAAGATGAAGTGTTCGCCGGAGCGAAAGCCTTTGTAAAAGGAAATAAAGGACGCTATGACTGTTACGGTTATATCTACACTGGTGAGGGGCAGGATTTAGGACAGTTCTTCGCAAAGCTGGCTGTCGGGAATTGCAAGATTCAGAAATCTTCCAGTAATACCACAGTCACAAACGGGAATGACTGCTATTCTCTCTCTGGTGCGACTTATGGTGTCTATTCTGACAAAGGCTGCACGAAATCTGTTGCCACACTTACGACAAATGCCAATGGCAATACTGACACTGTGGAATTAAGAGCTGCGACATACTATGTGAAAGAAACGAAAGCTCCAAAGGGATTCCAGTTAGATAAGAATGTCTATACTATGACGGTCAAGGTTAATGAAACTACGACTTTAAAAGTCAGCGACACACCAAAAGTCACAGACACTTTGGTTGAGCTTTTCAAGATTGATTTGGAAATTTCCAAAGCTACGCCACAGGGTAACGCTTCTTTAGAGGGTGCGGAGTTCGTCTGGAAGTATTATGACGGTTACTATACAAAAGACAATCTTCCATCAGAACCAACACGCACATGGACGACAAAGACAATCGCTGAAAAAGACAGCAACAATGAAGTCCATTACATCACAAGATTAGCCGATTCCTACAAGGTATCGGGTGACAGCTTCTATACACAGAATGGTACTATCTGTTTGCCGCTTGGTACTATCACTGTAGAAGAAAAGACAGCCCCAAACGGTTACTTATTGGAGGGTGCTTATATGCAGGCTGCCGGAAGTTCTGAACAAATAAAAGGTGTCTATGTGGCACAGATTACAGAAGATGGTGAGCTTGCAGCGTTAAGCGGCAGCAACCAGTATTCTGTATCAGACAAGGTTATCCGTGGCGGTGTCAAAATCCAGAAACGTGACCTTGAAACCAAAGATACGAAAGCACAAGGCGGTGCGACTTTGAAAGATACTGCCTTTGAAATCATTTCCTTAAATGATAATGCTGTCTTGGTAGATGGCAAGCTATACAACAAAAATGAAGTTGTCAAAACAATCCATACAGGTGTTGACGGTATCGCTTCTACTTCCGCTGATACATTACCATACGGAAAATACCGTATTGAGGAAAGCAACGCCCCAGAGGGATATTTGACGGACGGTGCAAAACCGATTGAATTTGAAATCACAGAAGATGGAAAAATCGTGGATTTAACAGATGAAGCACATTCCATCTATAACCAGATTAAGCGTGGAGATATTGAGGGTGTAAAAATCGGTGCTGCCACTCACAAGCGACTTGCGAATGTTCCCTTTAGGATCACAAGCAAGACGACTGGTGAGAGCCATATCATTGTGACGGACGCAAACGGTCAGTTCTCCACTTCCTCTGATTGGGTATCTCATAAACAGAATACCAACGCTGGAAAGACCAGTGAGGACGGTATCTGGTTTGGCACTTCCACACCAGACGACAGCAAAGGTGCATTGCTCTATGACACTTACACAATCGAAGAATTACGCTGCGATTCCAACAAGGGAATGACGCTGATTCCGGTATTTGATGTAGTGGTGTCAAGAAATAAAGTAGTCGTGGATTTAGGTACGCTCACAGATGAATATGAGCCAGAAATCACTATCCATACGACTGCCACAGATAAGGTGACAGGTGAAAAATCAATCATTGCTGGAAAGAGCGTGACTATCGTTGATACCGTGACTTTAGATGGTTTGACAAAAGGCACAAAATATCAGTTGAAAGGCTGGCAGATGGTGAAGTCTGAAAATGCACAGCTTTTGATTGACGGTGAACCTGTGGAAAGTGATTACACATTCACTGCGAAAAAATCAGAAATGGAAGTTGAGGTTTCCTATACGTTCAATGCTTCTGCTCTTGGCGGCAAAGACCTTGTGACATTCGAGGAATTGTACGACTTATCCAATCCAGACGAGCCTATCAAAGTGGCAGAACACAAGGACATTGAGGACGAGGGGCAGACCGTGACTATCGAGGAACGAGTGATTACGATTCATACCAACGCTGCCGACAAAGCCACAGGTGAAAAGATGATTGTTGCTGGTAAAGAGGTTACTGTTATTGATACCGTCACTTTAGATGGCTTGGAAAAAGGTACAAAATATCAGCTAAAAGGCTGGCAGATGGTAAAGTCTGAAAATGCACAGCTTCTTGTAGATGGTAAACCTGTAGAAAGTGATTATATCTTTACTGCGGAAGATTCCAGTATGGAAGTTCAGATTTCCTTTACATTCAATGCTTCTTCTCTTGCAGGAAAAGACCTTGTGACGTTTGAAGAATTATACGATTTATCCAATCTAGACGAGCCTATAAAGGTAGCTGAACATAAGGACATTGAGGACGAGGGGCAGACCGTGACTATTACGGAACGTATCATCACTATGCACACAACTGCTACCGATAAGGCAACAGGTAAAAAGACAATCGAAGCTGGTAAAAATGTGACTATCATTGATACCGTTACTTTAGATGGACTTGAAACAGGTGTAAAATACACCCTTAAAGGTTGGGAAATGGTGAAGTCTGAAAATGCAGCGCTTATCGTGGGCGGCAAGCGTGTGGAAAATGACCTTACTTTTACCGCTACTGACACGAAGATGGAAGTTCAGATTGAATTTACGTTCAATGCCAGTGAACTTGCAGGTAAAGAGCTTGTGACGTTTGAAGAATTGTATGATACGTCCAATCCAGACAATCCTATCAAAGTGGCTGAACATAAGGACATCAAGGACGAGGGGCAGACTGTGACGATTAAAGAAAAACCAGAATCTCCTACCACACCAGATGAGCCTAGTACACCAACAAAGACAAGCGATTCACCTAAAACTGGTGATAACACACCATTTGCCGCATTATTTGCTATGATGGGGATTTCTGCTGCTGGTCTTATCTTTGCAGGTTATAAGAGATTCCGCAGAGTAAAGAATTCTAAATAATACGGGGTATCAGCTTATGAAAGCAACTCCCCGTTCACCGCCCATCATAAAAAAGTCAGTCTGTGGCTGATAGCTCAACTAAATTCTGCTTGACTATGATTTATCTTTCTGAATGGGGATTGTCAAGGGTGCGGCAGCACAACGCAACGCCCTTTACTATCCACAGACAGACAGATATTATCCCGACAGCAGAATGACACAATCAAACACTAAAAATATAGAAAGAAAAGAGGTAAATAATTTATGGAATTAAAACACGTTATCCCAAACATGGAAAAGACGTTCGGGAATTTAGAATTTGCAGGTGAGAATAAAGTGGAACAGCGCAGGATCAACGGACGTATGACGGTCGTTTCCCGCAGTTTCAACCTTTATTCGGACATACAGAGGGCAGATGATGTTATCGTGGTGCTGCCTGCTTCTGCTGGTGAGAAAAACTTTGAATCAGAGGAAAAAGTAAAACTTATCAATTCCAAAATTACAGCAGAGGGTTACAAAATCGGTACAAGAGGATTCACAAATTATATCTTATCGGCTGACGATATGGTGAAAGCATAAGGAGGTAGAAAGATTATGAGATTAGCGAACGGAATCATCATTGACAAAGAAAAGACTTTCGGGGTATTGAAATTCTCCGCATTAAGACGAGAGGTACATATGCAGAATGAGGACGGTACGGTTTCTGAAGAAATCAAGGAACGTACCTACGATTTGAAGTGTAAAGAACAAGGACGCATGATACAGGTGAGTATTCCTGCCGCTGTTCCTTTAAAGGATTTTGACTATAACGCAGAAGTAGAAATCATCAACCCTGTGGCAGACACGGTAGCAACCGCTACCTTTCAAGGAGCAGACGTGGACTGGTACATTAAGGCAGATGATATTGTCTTAAAGAATAAGAACGGTCAATCAACAGGAAATCCGCAGCACCATAACCAGCAATCACAGAATAAGAAATAAGTCATGTTGTTTTGTTGCTTACAATATTGGAATAGGATATAATTTCCTCATAAAGTAAGATTTATGATATAAGATAAATTTAATAAAGAGGAGGAGTTTAAGTGTCAGAAATTATACAACTTCTAAATGATTTTCAAGGAATTATCGGTACAATTCTTGGTAGTGTTACCACATTGATTGTTACTGACATATTAAAAAAAAGAGGACAATTAAAAAATTATCTTGTTTCATATGTGGCTAAGTTTGATACATTTCGAGATGTAGGTTGCAGTATGGGTGGCAAAAGAGATGAAGATTTTTATGGTTATTCTGTAAAATACACAATTCAAATATATAATCAGAGTGATACTCCCAAAATAATGAGAAATTTTAGGTTAGTGTTCTATAAAAATGCAAAAGAACGATATTCCCTTATCCCTGATAATGAAGAAACCAGAAGATATTCTGCTCATATCTCACATGTCGATGAGATGGAAGTTGCCAATATTGCTCCAAAAGAAATACAGGTATTAAAACAATCAATTTATGTTATGTATGATATGTTAGACAAAATTCAAGGTGCTGATAAAGTGGAATTGCAATACAAAGATGAAAAAGATAAAAATAGGAAAATTATACTATCAAATAAAGTAATTACAACAGATGATTATGTGCAAGAATAATATCATCTAATACTTGACTAAAATTTAATATTCAATATCACAAGCAGTAAATCAATATGGTTTGCTGCTTTTTTCATGGAAAGGAGAATTTTATATGCCACAATTCAATAAACGTGGGAATCGTATCAGAGCCAGCGATAAATCGCTGGTTTTTCGTTTCTCGGCTGGTTCGCTGCTCCTGCTGTTCTTTGCGGTGGTTATGCTGCTGAACTTAAAGACCATCATCACAACGGACTGGAAATCTGTTAGTTTTCTACAAGATGGCAGTGTCCATTTTACAGTCACACCATATCAGATAATCACAATTATTATTGCGGCTCTGTCGTGTGCTGTCGCTGTCATGCTCTACTACAGATTTCGGTATGACAAGGTAAAGCAGCTCTTTCACCGTCAAAAGCTGGCACGCATGATACTTGAAAATGGCTGGTATGAATCGGAAACGACACAGGACAGCGGATTCTTCAAAGATTTACCAGCGACCAGTAAGAAAGAGAAAATCACCTATTTTCCAAAACTGTATTACCGTATGGAACATGGACTATTGTATATCCATACAGAAATCACGCTGGGGAAATATCAAGACCAGCTCCTGCACTTGGAAAAGAAACTGGAAACAGGCTTGTACTGTGAGCTGGTATCAAAAGAGCTGCATGATTCTTATGTGGAGTATGTATTACTTTATGACACTATCTCTAATAGAATCACTATCAATGAAGTACAGGCTAAAAATGGTAAGCTACGTCTGATGAAAAATGTCTGGTGGGAGTATGACAAGCTCCCCCATATGCTGATTGCTGGCGGTACAGGTGGAGGAAAGACCTATTTCATTCTCACTATCATTGAAGCTCTGCTCCGCTGCAATGCGGTCATATATGTGTTAGACCCAAAGAACGCCGACCTTGCGGATTTATCCGTTGTCATGCCCGAAGTTTACTACAAAAAAGAAGATATAACTTCCTGTATTGACAGGTTTTATGATGGCATGATGGCAAGAAGTGAAGCTATGAAGTTGATGGATAACTACAAGACGGGTGAAAACTCCGCCTATTTAGGACTATCACCCCACTTCCTTATCTTTGATGAATATGTGGCATTTATGGAAATGCTGACGACAAAAGAAAATGCTGCTGTTTTGAATAAACTCAAACAGATAGTCATGCTCGGACGACAGGCAGGATATTTTCTGATTCTCGCCTGTCAGCGACCGGACGCAAAATATCTCGGTGATGGAATCCGTGACCAGTTTAATTTCCGTGTCGCATTGGGGCGTATGTCGGAACTTGGTTACAATATGATGTTTGGGGAAGTAGACAAGGACTTTTTTCTGAAACAGATCAAAGGACGTGGCTACGTTGATACAGGAAATAGCGTCATATCTGAATTTTACACTCCCCTTGTACCAAAAGGACACGATTTTCTAAAAGAGATAGGGAGATTGTCACAAAACAGGCAGGACGGACAGGCGGCGTGCGAAGCGAAAGTCGCAGGTACGGACTAGCCTGTGTTGGGGTGGCGTAAGCCGCCCCAACCATCTGCCCCCGTTATCTAACAGGGGGGCACAAATCAACTGGAAACAGTCAATTTAATATCGGAAAAGCCGCTAAAACAGTGGACTTTTCAAACATTCAAGAGGAATGTGACAAAATCGGTAACTGTCACATTCCCTTTTTGATGGGAGGGATTTTATCTGAATGATACCGACTGGATAAATGATTTTAAGGAAAAACGGACGCAGTACGGTGTTTCCCAGAATCGTCTTGCGGTCATGGCTGGTGTTAGTCGTGAGTATGTCAGCAGGATTGAATCTGGAAAAGTAGCCTTGACAGAAGAAATCAAGGGGAAATTTACGGACGCTCTGGAAAAAATGAATCCAGAGAATCCGTTGGAAATGGTCTTCGATTACGTCAGAATCCGATTCCCCACACAGGACGTTCGGCACGTTGTTGAGGATATTCTGCAATTAAAGCTGGACGTGATGATACATGAGGACTACGGGTTCTACTCCTATGCGGAACATTATATGCTTGGTGATGTGTTCGTGCTGGCTTCGCCCGATAAGGAAAAAGGCACATTGCTGGAGCTGAAAGGCAAAGGCTGTCGGCAGATGGAAAGTTATCTGTTGGCACAGCATAGGAGCTGGTATGACTTTCTCATGGACACTCTGGTGGAGGGAGGTGTGATGAAACGTCTTGACCTTGCCATCAACGATATGGCAGGAATCTTGGATATTCCAGAGCTGACAGAGAAATGCAACCATGAAGAATGTATTTCCGTATTCCGCAGCTTCAAGAGCTACCGCAGCGGTGAGCTGGTGAGAAGCAATGAACAGGACAGATACGGAATGGGAAATACGCTTTATATCGGTTCGCTTAAATCGGAGGTTTATTTCTGTATCTACGAAAAGGACTATGAGCAATACGCAAAGTATGACATAGCCATTGAAGATACGAAAATCAAGAACCGTTTTGAAATCCGGCTGAAAAATGAGCGAGCCTATTATGCGGTGCGTGACCTGCTGACATACCATGACGCAGAGCGTACCGCTTTTGACATCATCAACCGTTATATGCGGTTCGCTGACAAGGAGGTGGAGAAAAGACGCAGCGAATGGCAGACCAATGAAAAATGGGCGTACTTTATCGGCTCTGATCGTGGGCGTTTGAAATTGACGACCAAACCAGAGCCTTATACGCTCACAAGGACGCTGAACTGGATAAGCAGACAGGTAGCTCCCACATGGAAAGTCTTAGAGAAGATTGACAGTAAAAATGGCACGACTTATCTCAAAGACATTTTAGACCATGCGAAGCTCACGGAGCGTCACAAAAAACTGATTGAGCAGCAGACAGCTTCCACGGAGGAAATGATTACAAAAATGGAGGAATGACAACATGAAGCATATCTTATTTGATTTATTCCTGTTCTCACTTGGGGTAGGATTCGGTGTAATTACCATGTGTCTTATGCAGGCAGGAGCAGCCGCAGACAAAGAAATTGAAATGATGGAAAGGAGCAAAAAATAATGAATTTCGGACAGAACTTATACAACTGGTTTTTATCTAACGCACAGAGCTTGGTACTTATGGCAATTGCGGTTATCGGTGTGTATCTCGGATTCAAGCGTGAGTTTTCCAAACTGATTGGATTCTTGGTGATTGCCTTAATCGCTGTCGGCTTGGTGTTCAATGCCGCTGGCGTGAAAGACGTACTGTTACAGTTATTCAATAAAATTATCGGGGCGTAAGCTCATAAGTTGCGTGACACAAGATTCTTCTCTCTATGTGAGTTAAACATAAAGGGATAAAAGAGGTGATGGAGTAGTACAAAATAAGAAATAACAATTTTCTTTGAACATTGAAGAAAAAAAGTAAAACTGCTATAATGCGAACGTATAATTAAAAACTAGGAGAAAGATATGCGTATGATAATAAAAAGGTTTGGATTACCACATAACCCTAAAAAGGAAAAGAAAAAGAGAAATCGAATAATGAAGCAAATTATAATGTTCTTATGTATATTTATTGTTGTGGCAATACTTTTAGCAATCGTATTTGAAATGTTGATACGAAATTATATTACTGACTTAGCCATTGCAGATACATTTAAGGCTACATGGATTGGTTCATTGGCTTCATACTGGGGTGGAATTATTGGTGGCATATTTTCTGGTGTATTTGCTTTTCTTGGAGTATTCTATACAATAAAATATTATAAAGAGAGTGATGAAGAAAAAGGGAAAATTGCCATACAACCATTTTTATTAGTTACTGTAGGAACTGATAAAGACGCTAAGAAAGGCTATGAAATCGATTCAAAAGCTAATGGTAAAAAACGATTTAACATTACAATAAAAAATATTGGGAATGGATTCGCAAATACATTAGTTCTTCATACGGGTTTTAATATTGGTGGTATTGCTTATAATAAAGTCATTTTGGTTGGAGAATCGGATTATCTTTTCTTGATGATTGAACCAAACAGTTTAAAAAAAGGTGTAACTTTTGGAATCCAATATATAGATGCAATGCGAAATGAATATATACAAGAATACATTATAGCAGAAAAAAACGGACACATTGATATTGAATGTGGTTATCCAAACTATATTGAACAGCGATAATATAGAATGTTTAATTTCTTTCATATAGTTTTGGTTCATATGTTCGTTTAGCATAAGCGGTTGATTCATAATGAATTAACTGCTTTTTTTTGAAAAAATTAGATTGGAGGACAACATGAAAACAGATATTTTTGAGGATATGAAAGAATGTATCGGCTGTAATGATGTTTCCGACCTGCCCTACCATAAAAGTGAGGTATGGGAAGAAATCAAACGACAACTACCGCTTAAATATCCTAAAGAACAGTTAGAAAAATTCTCCCATTATGTGTTTGGTGTGGATTATGCTGTTATAATGGGAATACTGGAAATGAAAGGAAGTGACAGACCATGCAGGAAATGCGAATCTACCTGTTAAACAATACAAAAGCGTATCGTGAGGGTGAGGAAGAATATTCCGGTGCTTGGTTCAACTGCCCTGTGGACTTTGAGGAAGTCAGAGAGAAACTCGGCGTTGAACATGAAGAACAGATTGAGATTGCTGACTATGAGCTGCCCTTTGATATACACAGTGATATGCCCCTTTGGGAAATCAACGCCAACTGCCGCATGGTGCTTGAAATGGAGGGTACGCCTGTCGGCAATGAAATGAAAGCCATTCAGCAGAAATGGTTTTCCAGCTTTGAGGAATTTATCGACCACAAGGACGAGATACGCTATTATGATGTGGGTGACGGTGCGGCTCTTGCAGAATACCTTATCTGTGAGGAAAATGTTTTCGGTGAAATTCCTCACGAACTACAAAAGCACATTGATTATCATTCTTATGGAAATGAACTGGAAATGGACGACAGATATTTATTCACCACAAGCGGTGTATTCCGCTATCAGTAAAGGGGTGATGTAGTATCGAAGAAATGCAGGTTTATATTGCGAATCTCGGTAAATATAATGAGGGTGAGCTTGTGGGTGCATGGTTCACGCCGCCCATTGATTATGATGAAATGGCAGAGCGTATCGGCTTGAATGACGAATACGAGGAATACGCAATCCATGATTATGAGCTGCCCTTTGAGATTGACGAGTACACACCCATTGAGGAAGTCAACCGCCTTTGTGAAATGGTAGAAGATTTACCAGAGGATATACAGGACGAATTATCAGAACTTCTCTGTTGTTTCAGCAGCATAGAGGAATTATGCGAACACGCAGACGATATTATCCATTATCCCGATTGTGACAATATGACAGATGTTGCCTATTACTTCATAGATGAATGTCAAAGTCTGGGTGAAATACCAGACAGGATAAGAAGCTACATAGACTATGAAGCCTACGGGCGTGACCTTGATTTGGAGGGGCGTTTTGTTGTTACGAATCATGGCGTGTTTGAATGTCCGTATTAACAACTGAATATTTACTATCAGCCAGTGAAATGACACTGGTTATTTTTATGCAGCAGCCTTGAAATATAGGCTGCTGTTTCCATGTAAAGAAAAATCTTCAAAGAAAGGAGCTGTGGAAAATGAAGAAAATCAAAAGCTATACAAGCATTTGGAGCGTGGAAAAAGTCATTTATGCAATCAATGACTTTCAGCTCCCGTTCCCTCTCACATTCAGCCAGATGGCTTGGTTTGTCCTGTCGCTGTTCGTGGTGATTCTCTTTGGGGAGCTGCCGCCACTTTCCATGATTGACGGTGCTTTTCTCAAATACTTTGGAATCCCTGTAGCGTTTACTTGGTTTGTATCGCAAAAGACCTTTGATGGAAAGAAACCGTTCGGATTCTTAAAATCCTGTATTTCGTTTTGCTTACGACCAAAAGTGACCTATGCCAGAAAAGCTATCAAACTGAAAAATCAGAAATTCAATACAAGCGTGACCGCAGTTAGGAGTGTGATGTATGTTCCCGATTAAATATATTGAAAATAATCTGGTGTTCAACCATGACGGTGAGTGTTTCGCCTACTATGAGCTGACACCATACAATTATTCGTTTCTGTCACCAGAGGAAAAGTATATGGTGCATGACAACTTCCGTCAGCTTATCGCCCAGAACCGTGACGGGAAAATCCATGCCCTACAGATTGCCACAGAGGACAGCTTGCGTGCGGTGCAGGAACACTCCAAAAAAGGAATCACAGGCAGGTTAAAAGAGATTGCCTGTAAAAAGGTAGATGAACAGACCGAAGCGTTGGTTGAAATGATTGGGGAAAATCAGATTGACTACCGCTTTTTTCTTGGCTTCAAGCTGCTGGTGAATGAGGAAGAAATCAATCTGAAAGCCATGCGAAAATCAGCAACTATGACCTTTGCAGATTTTATCTATGAAGTCAACCACAAGCTGATGGGCGACTTTGTTTCCATGAGCAATGATGAAATCAGCCGCTACATGAAGATGGAAAAGCTATTGGAAAGCAAAATATCACGCCGTTTTCAGTTCCGCAGGCTGGATAAGAACGACTTCGGCTATCTCTTGGAACATATTTACGGGAATACAGGCGTTGCTTACAGTGATTATTCCTATGAGCTGCCAGTGAAGAAATTGAAGCGTGAAACGCTGGTAAAACGATATGACATTATCCGACCTACACGCTGTCAGATTACTGAAAACCAGCGATACCTAAAGATTGAGCGTGAAGATCAGACAACGTATGCCTCCTACTTCACGATTAACAATATCGTGGGTGAGCTGGACTTCCCATCTTCAGAAATCTTCTACTATCAGCAGCAGCAATTCACGTTCCCTGTTTCCACTTCTATGAATGTGGAAATCGTCACCAATAAAAAGGCTCTGACGACAGTTAGGAATAAAAAGAAAGAGCTGAAAGATTTAGATAACCATGCGTGGGAATCCAACAACGAAACAGGAAGTAACGTCATGGACGCTCTGGATTCGGTCAATGAGCTGGAAACGAACTTAGACCAATCCAAAGAATCCATGTATAAGCTGTCTTACGTTATCCGTGTGGCTGCGGATTCTCTGGACGAGTTGAAAAGACGCTGTGATGAAGTCAAAGACTTCTACGACGATTTGAACGTGAAGCTGGTTCGCCCGTTCGGAGATATGCTAGGACTTCATGGTGAATTTATCCCATCAAGCAAGCGTTATATCAATGATTATATCCAGTATGTCACCAGTGACTTTCTCGCTGGACTTGGATTCGGTGCAACACAACAGCTTGGGGAAACGGACGGTATCTATATCGGCTACAATCTTGACACAGGAAAAAATGTGTACTTGAAGCCTAGCCTTGCGGCACAGGGCGTAAAAGGTTCGGTCACCAATGCTCTTGCGGCAGCGTTTTTAGGTTCGCTCGGCGGTGGGAAGTCATTCTGCAATAATCTGATTATCTATTATGCGGTGCTGTTTGGAGGGAAAGCGGTCATTGTAGACCCAAAATCAGAGCGTGGCAACTGGCAGGAAACGCTACCCGATATTGCACAGGAAATCAAGATAGTCAATCTTACCAGTGAGGATAAAAACAGAGGACTACTTGACCCATATGTGATTATGAAGCGAACAAAGGACGCTGAAAGTCTGGCAATCGACATTTTGACATTCCTTACAGGTATTTCTTCCCGTGATGGTGAGAAATTCCCTGTATTAAGGCGTGCAATCCGTTCTGTTACCCAAAGCAGGCAGCGTGGTTTGCTACGTGTCATTGATGAACTCCGCAAAGACGGTTCACCTGTGGCAGAGAATATCGCAGACCATATCGAGAGCATGACCGACTATGACTTTGCACACCTCTTATTCTCGGACGGTGATGTGGAACAGTCCATCAGCTTAGACCGACAGCTCAATATCATACAGGTGGCAGACCTTGTACTCCCCGATAAAGATACAAAGTTTGAAGAATACACCACAATGGAGCTGCTTTCTGTGGCAATGCTTATCGTTATCAGCACCTTTGCCTTAGACTTTATCCATTCTGACCGCAGCATTTTCAAGATGGTGGACTTGGACGAAGCGTGGACGTTCTTGCAGGTGGCACAGGGAAAAGCTCTCTCTAACAAGCTGATTCGTGCTGGTCGTTCCATGAATGCTGCTGTTTACTTTGTCACACAAAACTCCGGTGATGTGGACGACGAAAAGATGAAGAACAATATCGGCTTAAAGTTTGCGTTCCGTTCTACAGACATAAAGGAAATCAAGAATACCCTTGAATTTTTCGGTGTGGATAAGGAGGACGAGGGCAACCAGAAAAGGCTTAGGGATTTGGAGAACGGGCAATGCCTGTTTCAAGATTTATACGGGCGTGTGGGCGTTATCCAGATTCACCCTGTATTTTCTGACCTGTTCCATGCTTTTGATACCAGACCGCCAGTACAGACAGAGGAAATGAGGTGAAGCCTATGCGTAAGAAAAAGATAGTCCACTATCTGCTTATCATGCTTGCAGTGATTCTCGGTGTGCTGGTGTTTCTGGCAATCACGGGCACGGTAGCTCATGCGGCTGGACTGGTTGATAATACCGTGAGTGACGCTAACGCCTATTCAAAATATCCCCTAGAGAATTACCAGCTTGATTTTTACGTTGACAGCTCTTGGGATTGGCTACCGTGGAACTGGCTGGACGGTATCGGGAAAAGTATTCAGTATGGCTTGTATGCTATCACAAATTTTGTCTGGACGGTGAGCCTTTATATCTCCAATGCGACAGGCTATGTGGTACAGGAAGCCTACAAGCTGGACTTTATCTCTGATACTGCAAGCTCTATCGGAAAGAATATTCAGACGCTTGCTGGTGTGACTTCCAGCGGCTTTTCCAGCGAGGGGTTCTATGTGGGATTCCTGCTTATCCTCATTCTGGTAATGGGAATCTATGTCGCCTACACAGGACTGTTAAAAAGAGAAACCACAAAAGCCATTCATGCGATTATCAATTTCCTTGTGGTATTTATCCTGTCAGCGTCCTTTATTGCCTACGCTCCAAACTATATCAGCAAAATCAATGACTTTTCCTCAGATATAAGCAGCTCGGCATTATCGCTCGGAACAAAAATCGTGCTGCCCGATTCCAACAGCAAAGGAAAAGACAGCGTGGATTTGATTCGTGACAGCCTGTTTTCCATACAGGTGAAACAACCGTGGCTGTTACTCCAATATGGGGAATCGGATATAGAAACACTCGGCTCTGACCGTGTGGAAAGCCTGTTATCGGAAAGTCCAGACACGGACGACAGAGAGGACGTTGTGATTGATGAAATCGAAGATAAGGACAATGACTATTTGAGCGTCACAAAGACCATGACACGTTTAGGTATGGTGGTATTTTTATTTATCTTCAATATCGGTATCTCGGCATTTGTCTTTCTGCTTACCGGCATGATGATTTTCTCGCAGGTACTATTCATCATTTACGCTATGTTCCTGCCGATTAGTTTTATCCTCTCCATGATACCGACTTATGAGGGTATGGCAAAAAAGGCTCTTACAAAGCTGTTCAACACCATTATGATGAGAGCCGGAATCACGCTGATTATCACCACAGCTTTTAGTATCTCGACTATGTTTTACTCCATTTCCTCCGGCTATCCGTTTTTTATGGTGGCGTTTCTACAGATAGTTACCTTTGCCGGAATCTACTTTAAATTGGGTGACTTGATGGCAATGTTCAGTCTGCAATCTTCCGATACACAGCAAGTCAGCAGACGAATCATGCGTCACCCGTATATGTTTCTCAATCGCAGAGCAAGACGCTTGGAGCGTAAAATCGGAAGAACCGTTGCGGCTGGTGCTGCTGGCGGTGTAGCTGGTGCGGCTGCTTCTTCTTCCAGCTCTACGAAAAAAGCAGACAGTACCAAACAGGCAGGTAACACGCATACGAGAGCAAATCACAATACTTCTGCTTCTTCTGGTGGAGGTAGCAGTAAACCGCCAGCTTTGCCGGATAATATGAACCAGAAGAAAGATTCATCAAAATCAGAAGTACATAGCAGTTCTACCAGTCAGACACAAGAATCACAATCTACCTCAAAACGTGGAATCGTGGATAAAAAATCAGTATCGAAACAGCCGCAGTCAGAGAAACAGAATCCGCAGCGTCCGATTGTGGATAAGTCACAGGACAAGCAGGAATCAAAGAATAAGGAGCGACAAGACAGCGGATCAGCGACAAAGAGAGCTGCCCCGGTGCATGAGCGACCAGCGACAACGCCTGTTCCTGTAAAATCGGATTCACAGGCGGCAGCTTCAAAGCAGGAGCAGAACGTCAAGGAGCGTCCTGTCACGGTGACAAAGGAGCAGCCGCAGTCAAATAAGAACAAAGAGCCTGTAACAAAATCACAGGAGAATGTGAGAACACAGGTTATCAGAGAATCCCGTTCGGCAGATAAACATTCGGGAGCTGCTACAGATGGTTCACGACAGACAGTACAGAGAAAATCACAGACAAAAACCGTCCAGAAAAAGACCACAAATCAATCATCAATGAAGAAATCTACCAGTAAGAAAGGCGGCAAGAAATGAAGTTAAGGCATTTTGCTGTGTTCGGTGGGATTTTCACGGTGATTATCTGTCTGCTCCTGTTTTTGTTTATCGTGACCGCAGATGATGAAGAAAGCGGTTCTTCCAATCTTGATTTTTCTGGACTGAACCTGTTACAAGAAGTCTTGAAACATCAGCCTACAGTAGAAAAGTATGCAAAGGAATACGGAATCTCTGACTATGTGAACTATCTGCTTGCGATTATGCAGGTGGAATCCGGCGGCACTGGCACGACAGACGTTATGCAAGCCAGTGAATCTTTAGGATTACCGCTTAACTCCCTATCCGTGGAGGATTCCATCAAACAGGGGTGTAAATACTTCTCGGAGCTTTTGAAATCCGCAGAAGCGAAAGGCTGTGACATCAACACAGTGGTACAGTCCTATAACTATGGCGGCGGCTTCATTGATTACGTTTCCAGTCATGGGAAAAAGTACACCTTTGAGCTGGCGGTCAGCTTCGCAAAGGATAAATCCGGCGGTGTCAAAGTCACCTATAAGAATGAGATTTCCATAAAAGAAAATGGCGGCTGGCGTTACAAGTACGGGAATATGTTCTATGTAAAATTAGTCAGTCAGTATTTGGCTGTGCCTAGTTTCAGTGACGCAACCGCACAGGCAATCTTCAATGAAGCGTTGAAGTATCAAGGCTGTAAATATGTCTATGGCGGCAGCAATCCCAACACTTCTTTTGACTGTTCGGGATTGGTTCAATGGTGCTATGGAAAGGCTGGTATCAGCTTACCTCGTACCGCACAGGCACAGTATGACGCTACACAGCACATACCGCTGTCACAGGCAAAAGCTGGTGACTTGGTGTTCTTCCACTCAACCTATAACGCTGGAACATACGTCACTCATGTAGGAATCTATGCAGGAAACAACAGAATGTATCACGCTGGCGACCCTATCGGATATACAGATTTAACAAGCTCGTACTGGCAAAAGCATTTGATTGGTGCCGGACGGATGAAAACCAAATAAGAAAGGAATGGTGCTATGCTATTTAAGAAAAAGGATAAGGAATCAAAACCTAAAAAAGAAAAGAAAGTGCCTGTGATAAAAGTAGGTACGCATAAGAAAACCGTGATTGCCTTATGGCTGGTGCTGATTGCCAGTATCAGTTTTGGGGTGTATAAGAATTTTACCGCCATTGATATGCACACGGTACATGAGAAAGAAGTCATTGAGCAACGTATCATTGATACCAACAAGATAGAGAATTTTGTCAAGGCATTTGCGAAGTCCTACTATTCTTGGAGCAACACACAGGAATCCATTGATAAAAGAACCGCAGCCATCAACCAGTACCTTACAAAGAGCTTGCAGGATTTGAATGTCGATATGGTACGACAGGATATACCTACAAGCTCTACGGTGACGGACGTTAAGATTTGGGAGATTGAAGCGGCTGGAGCGGACGACTTTACCGTTGTCTACTCGGTAGATCAAACGGTAACGGAGGGAGAAACTTCTATCGGTTACACTTCCGCTTACATGGTAGTGGTTCATGTAGATGGTGACGGAAATCTGGTTATCACACAGAATCCGACCATCAGCAGCATACCAACAAAATCCGTCTATGAACCAAAAGTCAAGGAATCGGACGGAACGGTGGACGCTGCCACTACGGAGGAAGTGACAGAGTTCTTGGAAACATTCTTTAAGCTGTACCCTACCGCAACAGAAAAGGAGCTTGCCTACTATGTATCGGAAAATGTACTTGAACCTGTAAACTGTGATTATGTGTTCTCGGAGTTGGTAAATCCAATCTTCATAAAAGATGGTGAACAAGTGAAAGTATCGGTATCAGTGAAATATCTCGACCAGAGGACAAAGGCAACACAAATTTCACAGTTTGATTTGACGCTGGAAAAAGATAGTAACTGGAAGATTGTAAAATAACATGAAGAAAAGCGTGTATTTCCTATAAATAGGGAGTACACGTTTTTTTGAGAAATTACTATTAGCTATTGACAAAGCAAAAAAACTAAATATAATAGTAACTAATAGTGATAGATAAAATTGGAGGTGATTCTTTTGAACAATAAAGAAATGGCAAAACAGTTATTTATGCTTGTTGGTTTAATGCAACGTGAGCCTATTAAAAAAATGCAGAAAATATCACAAGGCGAAATGGCAATGCTTGGTTTTTTAACGTATGAAAAAAGTGAGACAAATCCAAAAGAATTAAGCGAGCGTTTCAACTTATCTACTGCAAGAGTGGCAAATACGTTGAACAGTTTAGAACGTAAAGAATATATAAAACGTGTTCATGATTCTTTTGACCGTAGAAAAGTTATGGTTTATATAACAGAAAAAGGAAAAGAAGTTTTTACTGAAACAGAAAAAGAGGCATTAAATGAATTTAGTAAATTATTATCTTATCTTGGTGAAAATGATTCTTTATGTTTGCTAAAAATCATCGATAAAATACAAGCATTTTACAGTCAAAAATAATGTGTTAACTATGCCAACATACTATTTGTTGGCAAATATTTAACGCATTTACCTATCACTATTAGTAAGTATCACTAAAAGTTAAAGGAGGGATTGTCGTGTTAAAGACTTTATTGAAACAAATAAAACAGTATAGAAAAGCGTCTGTTTTAGCCGCTGTCTTTACGGTGTTAGAGGTTATCTTAGAACTCATTATTCCAATGCTTATGGCAGCAGTTATTGATAATGGCATTGAATCTGGAAATATAAACAATGTTTATTTTTATGGTTTATGTATGATTATGACAGCAGTTTTAGGTCTTGCTTGTGGAGTATTGGCAGGTAGATATGCTGCTATCGCTTCTGCTGGTGTTGCAAGTAATATAAGAGATGGAATGTATGAAAATATACAAACATTTGCATTTTCAAATATTGATAAATACAGCACTGCTGGATTGATAACAAGACTAACAACTGATGTTACTAATCTTCAAAATGCTTATCAAATGATTATTAGAATGTGTGTAAGAGCCCCTATCAGTTTAATCAGCGCTCTTATCATGGCGTTATATATTAGTGCGAAAATGGGTGGAATTTTCTGCATTGCTATTGTATTCTTGACCGCCGTTATTGTTTTCATACTATGGAAAACAATTCCTATATTTAGTCGTGTTTTTCAAAAATATGATGATTTGAATGCAAGTGTTCAAGAAAATGTCACAGCAATTCGAGTTGTTAAATCTTATGTTAGAGAAGATTATGAAAAAGAAAAATTTAATAAAGCCGCTTCTCTTATATATAAGCTTTACGTTAAAGCTGAATCACGATTAGCATTAAACAATCCGGCTATGATGACAGCCATGTATGGTTGTATTATCGCTATCTCATGGGTAGGTGCTAAAATGATTGTCAGTGGAAGTTTGACAACAGGTGAGCTAACAAGCCTTTTCAGTTATGTTACTAACATACTTATTTCACTAATGCTAATATCCATGATATTTGTAATGGTGAGTATGAGTTTTGCAAGTGCTAAACGTATTGCGGAAGTCCTTGATGAAAAACCAGATTTAAAAAATCCAGACTCTCCTGCTATGGTAGTAGAAAATGGCAATGTTCAATTTAATCATGTAAGCTTTTCATATAAGAAAGATGGAAATGGCGAAAAAGTTCTTTCTGACATTAACATTGATATAAAGCAAGGCGAAGTGATCGGAATTGTAGGAAATACAGGAAGTTCCAAATCAAGTTTAGTTAATCTTATTTGTCGATTATATGATGTTACAGATGGCTATGTAAAAGTCGGTGATAAAGATGTAAGAGAATACGATTTAGATATTCTTAGAAATGAAGTTGCAGTGGTATTACAAAAGAACCAGCTTTTTTCGGGAACAATTTTAGAAAATTTAAGATGGGGAAATGAGAATGCTTCTTTGGAAGAATGTATGCAAGCTTGCAAACTAGCACAGGCTGATGAATTTATCCAACGATTTCCTAAAAAGTATGATACTTATGTTGAACAAAGTGGAGCAAATTTATCCGGCGGACAAAAACAACGATTGTGTATTGCAAGAGCCCTTTTGAAAAAGCCAAAAATTCTTATATTGGATGATTCTACAAGTGCTGTAGACACTGCAACAGACGCAAAAATCAGAGAAGCATTTGCAAAAGATATACCAGAAACAACAAAATTTATTATTGCACAACGAGTGTCAAGTATACAGAATGCCGATAAAATTATCGTTATGGAAGATGGTAAAATCAATGGTTTTGGAAACCATGATGAACTTTTAAAATGTAATGAAATATATCGTTCTATGTACGAAAGTCAAACAAAAGGAGGAGGTGATTTTGATGAATAATAAACAAAATGGAGTATCTCGTCTTTTAAGATTAGTATGGAAAGAATATAAAATAGAAATGTTGGTTGTTATTTTAGCAATCATTGGTTCAGCTCTTGCGTCAGTTAAAGGTACGTTGTTTTTGCAGACGTTAATTGATGATTATATTGTACCTCTAACGAAAAGCAATTATCCAGATTTTGCACCATTAGCTTCAGCATTGTTGAAAATAGCCATAATCTATATCTTAGGTATTCTTTGTTCTTATATCTATAATCGAATCATGGTGAATGTTAGTCAGGGAACTATGAAAACAATAAGAATTAAATTATTTAGCCATATGCAATCACTGCCAATACAGTATTTTGATAGTCATTCACATGGAGATATTATGTCGATTTACACAAATGATACTGATACACTTCGCCAGTTTTTAAGTCAAAGCATTCCTCAATTATTTAGCAGTATCATAACAATCGTAAGTATTTTTGTTGCAATGATAACATTAAATGTTCCGCTTACAATTATTACTCTAGTCATGGTTGCTATTATGTTAGTCGTTGCCAAAAATGCAGCAGCATTAAGTAGCAAGTATTTTAATCAGCAGCAAAATAATTTAGGAAAACTCAATGGTTTTATTGAAGAAATGATAAGTGGTCAAAAAGTTGTTAAAATCTTTTGTTACGAAAAAAGAAGTTTAGCACGTTTTAGAAGTGTTAATGAAGCATTGAAAGAAAGTTCGCAAAAAGCAAATATTTATGGGAATATTCTTATGCCTATTATTATGCAAATTGGAAATGTAAGCTATGTTATATGTGCTGTTATAGGCTCTATCCTTATATTAAACGGATATGGTGGTTTAAGCGTTGGAATGCTAGTATCGTTCTTAACGCTCAATAAAAACTTTAATCAGCCATTTGGACAAGTAAGCCAACAATTAAACAGCATTATTATGGCAACTGCTGGTATCAATCGTATTTATGCACTTCTTGATAAAGAATCAGAAAGTGATAATGGATATATAAGTTTAGTTAATATAGAATGTGATTCTACAGGAAACTTAATAGAAAGTACAAAACGTACAGGAAAATGGGCATGGAAACATTATCATAAAGCAGATGATACCACAACTTATCAAGAACTTAACGGAGAAATTTTCTTTGAAAATGTTGATTTTGGATATAGTGATGAAAAATTAGTCCTTCATGATATTAACCTATTTGCGAAGAAAGGACAGAAAATTGCATTTGTAGGAAGTACAGGTGCAGGTAAAACAACCATTACAAATCTTATCAATCGTTTTTATGATATTCAAGATGGGAAAATTCGATATGATAACATTAATATTAGAAAAATTAAAAAAGGAGATTTAAGGAAAAGTTTAGGTGTTGTATTACAGGATACTCATTTGTTTACTGGTACTATTATAGATAATATTAGATATGGACGATTAGACGCAACTGACGAAGAATGTATACAGGCTGCAAAACTAGCTAATGCTGACAGCTTTATTCGTATGTTGCCAGATGGGTATCAAACAATTATATCTGGTGATGGTGGAAGCTTATCACAAGGACAACGACAATTACTGGCAATAGCTAGAGCTGCTGTTGCAAATCCTCCTGTCCTTGTTTTAGATGAAGCTACTTCAAGTATTGATACTCATACAGAAGAATTAGTGCAAAACGGTATGGATAAATTGATGGCAGGACGAACAACATTTGTTATTGCTCATCGTTTATCAACTATTAGAAATGCTGATTGCATTATGGTATTGGAAAACGGAAAAATTATTGAGCGTGGAAATCATGAACAGTTAATCGAAGAAAAAGGTCGATATTACCAGCTTTATACAGGTCATTCTATAAGTGAATAAATTGATAAAAGGAGTAATTATATGAAATTTTATATTGTCAGTTCTTTAAAGGAAACTATGATTAAAACATTTGATGGATATATAGATGATAACATGGAATGTCATTATCTATATTCACAGGGAAAAGCAAAACATTATTTTGAAGTCAAGACAACACTTGAGAAAAATGAAATTTGTCATTATTTAAAAGAAGTATTAAAAATAAAAGAGCCCTATAAAACAGTAAGTGCAGCATATAAATTCTTTTTAATTAACTAAATTAGAATTTATAATGTTTTACAAAATAGTTAAGTGGAGGAAATCTACTCCTCCACTTTCTTTGACTTGATGATTCCATCAGCAACACTTTCCATGATAACTAAATCCTTATCGGAAAGATTGTCAAGTTGCTTTTCCAACTGTCGTCTTCTGGTACTTTTATCCAGATCAGACGCAGGCAGGAAAAATTCATCAACGGAAATATTAAGTAATGATACAAGGTCATAGAACACCTGTAAACTTGGGTGCTGCCCTTTGTTTTCAATATTTGTTAAATAGCGTGGGTCAATCTCAATCATTGCTCCCACTTGCTCACGAGTTAAGTTTTGTTTTTTGCGAGCCGATTTGATTGCAAGACCAAAGGCTCTAAAATCGTACTTATCTTCCTTTTTACGCATATGTAATCACCTCACTATATTTTACTGTTCCTGTTGATTTTCTAACAGGTATAGAAAAACGTATAGTATGGTTTAACAGTTCCTATTATGCGTAAAAGCAGAAATGTACTGCAAAGCGGTAAATAAAAAAAACCGTCACTCACAGTACCATTTTTGCGTGTCATAAAATATTTGTACCTGAACGACGGTTAATATAGCCGCCGTTTTCTTTTTACCTAAAATCGGTGACTGATACAGGATTTTTCTTTTTTTGCGGCTTTTGGAGGTGGCCGCATTGGGAGAATTTCATAATCGACATTTTTTGACAGGTTCATCGTCAAAAAAATTCAAATCACAGGAATGGGGCAATACGCCTTTGAATGTGGTTTTTTACATCATATAGCAGGAACAAAAGAGAAAGCACAGGAAATACGAATCAGGTATTTTCCATGTGCTTTTTTGCTGTTCAAATTTTTTTCAACTTTTTTTCTGAAAGCGCAACAAATAGCTGCCGCGTGGGTAGCTACTGTGCGGAAAGGGGGAGTGAGGGAAAACAGCCCTCACCTACTCTCACGCAGAAAGGCGGTGAATCAGCATGAAGTCATCTTCTTTCCAGCAGGCTATTCAAGCACAGTTTGATTGCCTTACAAAGAAAGTCATTAAAAGAGCAGCGATGAAGTATAACCGTGATATTTCAAGACGCTTGAAACATGAAGTTCCGTTTTCTGAAATTTCAGATTTGGAATTGAACAAAGCAGGCGTTTATGACAAGTATTCCAGCGATTATACAGTGTTCAATGTTCTTGGCATGGAAGTACAAGTATCTGACGACCAGTTAAGCAAAGCACTCAAATGTTTACCAGAGAGAAAACGCAATATCATTTTGTTGTCCTACTTTATGGATATGTCTGACGCAGAAATCGGAGAGCTTATGAACGTGGTACGCACCACTGTTTACCGTCACAGGACAAGCACTCTGGAAGAATTACGAAAAATGATGGAGGAGGAATAGCATGGATAAAGACCAAAAACATATACCATTTGCTGTGATTGTGGCGGCTACCAATGGTGATGAAACCGCAATACAGGAAATTTTAGATTTCTATGACGGGTACATATCAAAGTTGAGCTTACGCAAATTATATGACGAATACGGTAATGTCTACATGGTGGTGGATTCTGAATTGAAAGGCAGAATACAGGCGGCAGTCATGGATATGATTGCAAACTTTGAGATTGTCGTAATTTAATCATTTTGATGGGCGGAGCATTTCCCCTTTCCTCTGCTCCGCTTGTCAATCTATGAAAGTTCATTATCCTGTTAATGGATTTTCATAGACTGGCAAATACAGTCAAGTGTTCTTTGACAACTGAATAAAGCAATCAGATACGTTTGATATGCAGCGAGCCAGCGGAAATTGTACGCCATGACCTAAAAAGCGAGCGATTCATGCAATGATCCGAGAGTGACTTGTGGAATGGTCGTTCTGCTATGACCTGCATATCTGAATAATGATACACCCGTATGACACGGTTCTGCCCATAGGAATGGGAATGGTGAAAGTCCAGTGGAGCTTGCTAAAGCCATCTGATTGCTTCGTGAAAAAGAAATTTTCAGCAGCAAAATATATGTTCGTATTTTGTAAAGTTATGTTATAATGACTTTATTAGACGAGTGTGTTTTGTTGCTGTCACAGTGAAAGGAGTCTTATTAGTGATAAGTGATACACAAAATGCACAAACTCCAAAAAAGGAAAAAAAGACTTACACAGTAGAGGAAATTGCTGAACAACTGAATATTAGCAAGAAAGCAGCTTATTCATTAGTGAAAAGCGGTCAATTTAGTTATGTTCGTGCTGGTAGAGCCATACGAGTATCAAAAGTTTCTTTCGATAAATGGTTAAATGAATTTTAACTGTTAAGGAGAGAAAATTATGGCTTCAATCAAACAAAGAAAATCAAGTTTTTCCGTTATTTATTGGTACTTAGATAGTACAGGTGAGAGAAAACAAAAGTGGGATACGCTGGAAACAAGAAAAGAAGCAAAGCAGCGAAAAGCCTTTATAGAATATTATCAAGAAAAGTTTGGATATGTGTTAGTTCCTTTAGAAGAACAATTCGCACACCAGATTGAAGATTCCAAAAAGGATTTGAAAGTTGCCGACAAAGACATTACATTGCGTGAGTTCCTAAAGATTTTTGTTAATCTCTATGGTACGTCTAAATGGTCGCCTAGTACATTCAGTAGTAAGGTAGGTTCGATTGAGAATTACATCAATCCATTTATCGGGGATTGGAAACTTAATGAGATTACCACAAAGAGCCTATCAAAATATTACAACGATTTATTAAGCGTTCCAGAAGTACCACGTGCAAACAGAAAAGCAACTGGTCGCTATGTTCAACCAGCAAACATCAAAAAGATACATGATATTATCCGTTGTGCTTTGAATCAAGCTATTCGTTGGGAGTACATTGATACGAACAAAAGAAATCCGGCGTCATTGGCTACTTTACCAAAAGTTCCAAAGGTCAGACGAAAAGTATGGAGCGTACAGACATTCCGAGAAGCGGTAAAGGCTGCGGAAGATGATTTACTTTCAATCTGTATGCACTTAGCTTTTTCCTGTTCTATGCGTATTGGTGAAATCACAGGTCTTACATGGGAAGATGTGATTATTGATGAAGAATCCATTGCTACAAATAATGCAAAGGTAATCATCAACAAAGAGCTTTCAAGAGTAAATGCAGAAGCTATGCAGAAATTGAAAGAAAAGGATATAATCAAAATTTTTCCAACACAAAAACCACATTGTACTACAAGACTTGTCTTGAAAACACCAAAAACTGAAACAAGTAATAGGGTTGTCTGGCTACCTAAAACGGTTGCTGAATTATTGGTACAGTATAAAAAAGACCAACAGGAGTTAAAAGAATTTCTCGGAAGTGCATATAACGATTATAACCTTGTCATTGCATTAGACAATGGCAATCCTGTAGAAAGCCGCATTGTCAGAGATAGGTTTCAAAAGCTCTGTGAGGAAAATGATTATGAAATTGTTGTTTTCCACAGCTTACGTCATTTAAGTACAGGGTACAAACTCAAAATGACAAACGGTGATGTAAAATCCGTACAGGGTGATACAGGTCATGCAGAAGCAGAAATGGTTACGGACATTTATTCTGAAATCATTGACGAGGACAGACGTTTCAATGCACAGAAGATGGATAAAGAGTTTTATTCTACTCTCAATGATGATACGGACAGTCAAAAGCAAGATACAGGCTTGACGGACAGTGATATGGCATTGTTGGAATTGCTAAAATCCCTATCGCCAGAGATGAAAGAACAGCTTTTAAAGCAAACACTCAAAAAGTAATTTTTCAAAAGTGTTAGCAAATTTTCAAAAATCCAGCGATTTTTCATCAAAAATAAAAAAGTGTTAGCAAGCCTACTTCCTTATAAGTCTTAATTAATAATCGAAGCCTAAAAAATCAAAAAAAGAAATGTTTCTTTTCAGCAGAGATAGAAAGCCATAAATAAAGAAAGCTGAAAACCTAGAAAAATCAAGGCTTTCAGCGTTGTTTGTGGCGTCCCCGACAGGAATCGAACCTGCGACGTTCCGCTTAGGAGGCGGACCCTCTATCCTGCTGAGGTACGAGGACATTAAAAAATCTATTCAAATTTCATCTAGTTATCACATCAAAAGGCGTTTGTTCCACTTCGCCCTTAGGAGGGTCTTGTAATATCCATTTTACTAAGGGGACAGAACTAGCTTATTATATTACAATTTTTATTTATTGCAAATAAACTATGCTCATAAATTTTACCATTACTATTAACAAAATGCAAACCAACTTTTACTTAAAAATAACAATTAATGCTTTTGGAAAAGTGTTATAATAAATATACAAGTAAGGAGTTGATAAAATGGATAAAATTGTAGAAGTATGTTGTGGGAGTTATTATGATGCATTACAGGCACAATACGGTGGAGCTAGAAGAATAGAATTGAATAGTGCATTACACTTAGGTGGCTTAACTCCATCATTAGCAACTTTATTAAAAGTTAAAGATAACACAGATTTAGAAGTTATTTGTATGGTTAGACCTCGTGGTGCTGGTTTTTGTTACAATGATGAAGATTTTGAGGTAATGAAACTGGATGCGGAAATATTACTTGATAATGGTGCAGATGGGATTGCATTTGGATGCCTTGATGAAGAAGGAGATATTAATATTCCACAAACCCGAGAAATGATCGATATTATTAAATCATATCACAAAACCGCAGTATTTCATCGTGCTATTGATTGTGTTAATGATATTGACGAGGCAATGAACATTTTGATTACTTTAGGGGTAGACCGTATTTTAACGAGTGGCTTACAAGGTAAAGCAACTCGAGGAAAAGAAATGATTAAATATTTGTATGATGCATATGGTGAGAATATTGAAATCTTAGCGGGAAGTGGAATAAATGCAGGAAATGCGAAAAAAATGCTTGATTATACAGGAATTAAGCAGCTTCATAGCTCATGTAAAGATTGGCATACAGACTCCACTACAAGTCGTGATGAAGTCAATTTTAGTTATCACGGTGATGATTATGAGGTTGTAAGTCAAGAATTAGTAGAAATCCTAGTAGAGCTAGTTGAAGGGGAATAGGGGTTGACATTATCTTTAATAGTGTTAAACTATAAGCGATAAAAGAATCGGTAGGTGAGACTACCATAGGGATACGGGTTGCTACCGCAAAGCAGTGGAGACACTGTGCGTTGGTCAACAGTTCTTGTCGTGAAGGCAAAAACTAATGCAATTACATGGCCCTATGATGTTGAAGCTTGAACGAGATAAAGTTATTTTCATGCCTTGTCGCGTTTGAGCGATGAGGCTTTTATTTTGTGGAGGTGAAGAAAATGGATGATTATTTATCGATGAATTTTAAAAGATGGCTTTTTGATGATGGGATAATTACGTCCATTTTCGCCTAGCCATCTTAATGATGGCTTTTTCTATATCTAAAATTTTGAAAGGAGAAAAAGAATGGAAGAGCATGGCCAGTATGACAATGATGTTTATAAGTCCCGAATAATGGCGATGCCATTCTTTAGGATAGTTTTGTCATACTCTAAAATTTAATTTGGAGGGTATAACAATGAGAAGATTTAATTCAATTAATGAGAGATTAGTTTTTGCGAGTGAGAATAAAACTAATCAAGTTTTAGATAGTTTTGAAACAAATAAAATGGGAATCACGAATGAAACAGTCAAACATCATAGTGATGAATTTGGTAAAAATATTATTACTAAACAAAAAAAAGATTCTATATTAAAAAAAATATTTAACGCTTTTATAAATCCATTTACTGCAATTTTATTAATACTAGCAGTAGTATCTTTATTTACTAATGTGATTTTTGCAGAAACTAGTGAAAAGGATCCAACTACAGTAATCATTATTGTAGTTATGGTAATGATATCTGGAATATTACGCTTTATTCAAGAACAAAGAAGTGGGAGTGCAGCAGAGAAGCTGATTGCAATGATTTCAAATACTACAAATATTAAACGATATGGACAAGAAGCAAAAGAGATTCCAATTGATGAAGTAGTTGTTGGTGATATTGTATATTTGAGCGCAGGAGATATGATTCCTGGAGATTTGAGAATTATTGAAGCTAAAGATTTATTTATTAGCCAAGCAAGTTTAACAGGTGAAAGTGAACCAGTTGAAAAATTCGCAATTGAAACAACTGTAGGGACGAATGTGCTTGAAGCACAAAATCTGGCTTTTATGGGAAGTGATGTAATTAGCGGAAGTGCTGTCGGTGTGGTAATTGCGACAGGTGATGAAACTATGCTGGGAAGAATTTCTGTTGATTTAAATAAAAAGAGAGAATTAACAACTTTTGAAATTGGAATTAATTCTGTATCGTGGCTTTTGATTCGTTTTATGTTAGTTATGGTACCTGTTGTTTTATTTATTAATGGATTTACTAATGGAGATTGGTTAGATGCAAGTTTATTTGCATTAAGTGTTGCTGTAGGTTTGACACCTGAAATGCTTCCGATGATCGTCACAACTAGTCTTGCTAAAGGCTCTCTTGCAATGGCTAAGGAAAAAACTATAATTAAAAATTTAAATTCAATTCAAAATCTTGGTGCTATTGATATTCTTTGCACAGACAAAACAGGAACTTTAACACAAGATGAAGTAATTTTAGAATTTCCTTTAGATGTTCACGGGAAAATTGATTTAAGAGTTTTGCGACATGCATTTTTGAATAGTTATTATCAAACAGGATTAAATAATCTAATGGATAAAGCAATTATTAATAGTACGTTGGCTGAACAAGATAATGATTCGAGCTTAAAAGATTTAACAAACAAATATGAAAAAATTGATGAGATTCCATTTGATTTTCAACGACGAAGAATGTCTGTTATTATTCAGGATCAAGATGGTAAAGTACAGATGGTTACAAAAGGAGCAATTGAAGAAATGCTCAGTGTTTGTAGATATGTTGAGTATCTTGGTAAAGTTTGGCCGTTAACACAAAAATTAGAGAAAATAATTATCAATCAAGTTGAACAACTTAATGAAAAAGGTTTACGGGTCTTGGGAGTGAGTCAAAAAACAGATCAGGATTTAGTACAAAAATGTACCGTTAGTGATGAAAAAGATATGGTTTTAATTGGATATTTAGCTTTTCTAGATCCTGCAAAAGAATCAACAGCCCCAGCGATAAAAGCATTGAAGGAACATGGTGTAGCAACAAAAATTTTGACAGGAGATAATGAAAAAGTAACTAAAGCAATTTGTCAAAAGGTAGGATTGAATGTTGAAAATATTTTATTAGGCCAAGATGTTGCAAAGATGGGCTTGGATAAACTGAAGGAAGTTGTAGAAACAACAACAATTTTTGCAAAATTATCACCGGAACAAAAGGCACTGATTATTAAAGTTTTAAAAGAAAATGGACATAGCGTTGGATATATGGGCGATGGTATTAATGACGCATTAGCTCTAAAGGCAAGCGATGTAGGAATTTCTGTTGATAGTGGAGTAGATATTGCTAAAGAAGCAGCTGATGTAATTTTATTAGACAAAGACTTAATGGTTCTTGAAAAGGGATTGGTTGAAGGCCGCAAAGTTTATGCTAATATGATTAAATATATAAAAATGACGGCCAGTTCTAATTTTGGTAATATGTTTTCAGTTTTAATTGCAAGTGCATTTTTACCATTTTTACCAATGGCACCAATTCAGTTATTGTTGCTAAATTTAATCTATGATATTGCTTGTATAACCTTACCGTTTGACCGTGTTGACGAGGAGTATTTAAAAATCCCTCGAACATGGGAAGCATCATCAATTGGAAGATTTATGTTATGGATGGGACCAATTAGTTCAATTTTTGATATTATGACATATGTATTGATGTTTTATTTTATAGCCCCAATAATGGCTGGAGGAAGTTATCAATCATTAACAAATCCTGATTATTTCATTGCAGTTTTTCAAACGGGCTGGTTTATTGAATCAATGTGGAGCCAAATTCTTGTTATTCATTTAATTAGAACAGCAAAAGTACCATTTGTTCAAAGTAAACCTGCCCTATTTGTAACGATTTTTACATTATTATCTGCATTTGTTTTAACGCTTATTCCATTTAGTCACTTAGCTAAAGCAATTGGGCTTACTAGTTTGCCAGCTTATTATTTTGGATTATTAATAATAATTGTTATTTTATATATTGCATTGACAACAGTAGTTAAACGTGTTTATCTAAATAAATATCACGAATGGTTATAAAATGTATGATAAATATGTTATAATCAAGCGGAATAAGGAGTGATTAGATGCGTAATTTTAATTTAGATGATGATTTGAAACGTCATGTTAAACCTGGATTGATAATTTCAGCGTTTACAGTTTTTTTGATATATTTACTTATGAATTTAGGTAATATTTATGGAATGATCAGCACGTTGTTAGGGACGCTGGTATATTTGTTTTATGGGATTATTATTGCATATATTCTCAATCAGCCTATGAAGCTGATTGAAAAACAAATTACAAAATACTGTACAAAAACTAGTTTTTTATATCGAAAAAAAAGAGGTTTATCAATAATTGCAACACTGATATTATTTATTTGTTTAATTGTTTTGATTGCTAGTATCGTAATTCCAAATTTAATAAGCAGTTTAATTTCATTGATCAGTAATACTTCTGCTTTTCTAACATCAGTATTTAATAATATCGATGATATATTTATCTATTTCAATATTGATTTTAGAATGGAAAATATTGCTAGTGTTAAAGATTTAATCAATATGCCTTGGCAAGATATGGTTGGTCAAGCACTAGATATCCTAACTAGAAGTGCTGGGGGAATCATGAATAATGCAACAAATTTTTTATCTACATTTGGAGTAGTATTTACAGGATTTATTTTTTCTCTATATTTGCTTGGAAATAAGGAAACTTTTTTACGACAATTAAGAAAAGCAATTGGAGCACTTTGTGGTTATAAAGTTACTTGTGTAATTTTTGATTATGCACATAAAACTAATGAAGTTTTTTCAAATTTTATCAGTGGTCAATTGGTTGAAGCTTGTATTTTATGGGTGTTGTACTATGTAACTATGAAGCTGTTTAATTTTCCATACCCTGAATTGATTGCTACAATTATTTCAATATTTTCATTTGTTCCATTTTTTGGTCCAATTGCCGCAATGTTTGTAGGTGCAGTCTTAATTTTATCAAAAGATGCTTTGATGGCAATTTGGTTTATGGTATATTTTCAGATTTTATCACAGTTAGAAGATAACTTCATTTATCCGCGTGTTGTTGGAAACTCAGTTGGCTTACCTGGAATTTGGGTTTTATTATCAATTTTTGTTTTCGGTGATTTATTTGGTGTATTTGGAATGGTCATTGCGGTTCCTAGTGCTGCTTGTTTATATTCATTAGCCAGTGAAGTAATTAATATGATTCTAAAGAAGCGGAAGCTAGTTATTACTGAAAATACAATTGAACAAAAATGATTACCTGCATAATTTGCAGGTTTTTGTTTATTTAGATAAAAATAAGAGTTTGTTTAGTTTATTCAAGCAATCAATATGATATAATCATGAAAAGGAGAAAAACGATGGAGTATCTAAAAATTAATTCAATATCTGATAAATTACCTTTAGACGTAATTGTTTCAGCGCCGGAACACCCAAAAGCAATTTTTCAGATTGTTCATGGTATGTGTGAGCATAAAGAGCGTTATTTAGATTTTATTGAATATTTAAATGACTGTGGATATGTTGTTATCATACATGATCATCGTGGACACGGAAAAAGTGTTTTAGATGAAACTGATTTGGGTTATTTTTATGGTGAAGGTGCCCGTGCAATCGTTGAAGATGTTCACCAATTAACTAATTATATTAAGAAAAAATATCCAAATTTACCAGTTTGTTTATTTGGGCATTCAATGGGTTCTTTAGTTGTAAGAAATTATATTCAAAAGTATGATCATGAAATTAATGCATTAATAGTTTGTGGCAGCCCAAGTAAAAATAAATTAGCCGGATTAGGAAAGTTATTATGCAAAGCGATAGCAATGGTCAAGGGGGATAAGTATCATAGTAAACTATTACAGAAAATGTCTTTTGGTGCTTTTAATAAGGGCTTTGATAAGCCAAATGAATGGATTTGCAGTAACAGCCAAGTAGTTGATGAATATAATAATAATCCGCTGTGTACCTTCACATTTAGTGTAAATGGATTTTATAATTTATTAAGTTTAATGCAAAATACATATAAAAATATAGATTATGAAGCAAATAAAAAACTACCAGTCTTATTTATTTCTGGCAAAGAAGATTCTTGCTTGATTAATGAAAAAGCATTTAATAATGCTGTAACTCATTTAAAAAAACAAGGCTATCAACATGTGATTTCAATTTTATTTGAGCATATGCGCCATGAAATTCTCAATGAAAAATATAAGGAAACTGTGTATTCAACGATTACGACTTTTTTAGTTGATACAATGGAGGAAAATGATGCGTAAAAGATGTTTATTAATAATTGATGTTCAAACTGCTTTGACGAGCCAGTATCCAGTAGATGAAAATAAGATGATCGAGCATATTCGAAAACTAATCAGGGTATGTCATAATCAACATCTCGAAATCGTCTATGTTCGTCATCATGATGAGGAATTGATTTTAAATAGTGATGGTTGGCAAATAGATTCACGGATTACTCCGAGACAAGATGATAAAATTTTTGAAAAGGAATATAATAGTGCATTTAAAAATACAAATTTAGATGCATATTTAAAATCACAGGGAATTCAAGATCTGATCATCGTTGGTATGCAAAGTGAATATTGTATTGATACTAGTATTAAAGTAGCATTTGAATTAGGATATAGAGTTATTGTTCCAAAAGATGCTACAACGACTTTTGACAATGATATAATAAGTGGAAAAGTGTTAAAGCAATATTTAGAAGAAAAGATTTGGAAGAATCGATTTGCTCAAGTTATAGAAGTTGATACATTATTAATGATGATAGAATCTAAGTTGGATTTTAAATTTAGTTATGGTAAAACATCTTTTAAAGATGCAGCTTTAATTCGCCAAGCTGTATTTGTTGAAGAACAAGGCTTTGAAAAGGAGTTTGATAAGCTTGACAATACTGCGTATCATCTGGTGATTTATAAGGATGAGCAGCCGATTGCGGTTGGACGAATGTATTTTAAAGATAAGACAACAATGATCTTAGGAAGAATTGCAGCGCTCAAAGAATATCGTGGGCAAAAATTAGGAAGTAAGGTTGTCACTGCTTTAGAGAACAAAGCTCGAGAATTAGGCTGTCTTGAAACTGAGTTGTCAGCTCAACAGCAGGCTCAGAAATTTTATGAAAAATTAGGATATAAACCTGATGGAGATATGTATTATGATGAGTGGTGCCCGCATGTTACAATGAAAAAGATACTTTAAATCTTCTATCATTGACTTATTTAATAAGTTAACTATAATTATGTAAAAAGAGGGATAGAAGATGAATATGAAAGATAAAACAAAGTTGTTTAATATACCAAATTGCTTATGTTATTTTAGAATTTTATTAATACCAGTATTTTTATTTGTGTATTTTAATGCACAATGGCAACATCATTATATTATTGCAGCATTTATTCTTGTGCTTTCAGGTATTAGTGATTGTTTAGATGGTTATATTGCAAGAAAATATAATATGATTACAGATTTTGGAAAATTAATTGATCCGATTGCTGATAAATTAACACAATTTACAATTGCGATTACTTTGTTATTTACATATCCCTTAGCTTGGGTGTTATTAATAATAATTGTATTGAAAGATGGAATGTTAGGAATTGTTGGATTATATTTATATGATTATGGCTTAAAAATAAAAGGAGCTTCATGGTGGGGGAAAATTGCAACAGCTTATTTTTATTTTGTTGTAATAATTCTTATTGGGTATCACATTCCTGATACTTTTGCTAGTCAGTTAATGATTATCACTAGCAGTGCATTAATGTTATTGTCATTTGTGTTATATGCAAAAGAATTGAAACAAATGATTAAGGAAAAGGATAAGCTTGTAGATGAACAAAAGAGAAATTAAAGAAGAATGTTACTTGGATATGCTTGAAGATGAGTTAAATAGTGTCGATGCCGTTTTGAATCATATTGAAAAAGTTGAAATAAAAGAAGGTATCTTTGATGAACATGTTATCCAAAAAGATTTAATTAGAGCATATTTTGATTTAGAATTAGCGTTAGCAAGTTTATGCATTTTACTTAGAAAAATGTCTGAAAACTTGTTTATTCATATTGATGAGGACATACGTCGGGATATTAATAGTATTATTCATTCTAATAAATTTGAATATCATGATCATGATAGAATTTATGTATATTCACAAAAAGGTAAAGAACCTGTAGATTTAAATAATTTATTACGGTTTGCACGTTCTATCCTCTAATCGACAAATTCATTTGATTGCCCTTGCTATGATAATGGGGGTGATTAAAATGGACTTTAGAAAGAATGCGGGAATTGTATTAATTATTTTAGGAATGATTTTAACCATGGATCGAACTAAAGACTTTCAAGGAATAGTATCAACGATTGCATACTATATAAAAGGCTACTGGCCTTTGATTCTCTGTTTTATTGGAATGTACATTTTAAGTTCGCCAAAGAAAAAGAAAAAATGAGGCCTAGATAAATTCTAGACCTTTATTTTTTAACCTAATTTTTCTACTTTATAACCGGCTGCGCTTAACGATGTTATTAATCCTAAATCACCAACAACATGACCTACACCAACGCCGATGAAAACGACTTTATTTTGATTTAAATATTCTATTATTTTAGCTTGCATAGTTTGGTTACGGTCAATTATTAATAATTGTTGATAATTTTGATATTCTTGTTGATATTCACTATCTGGTAGTTCTTGATAGCTGTATATTGTCGCTAATGTATCAAGATCATGATTATAATAACTGTCAAGGATCAATTTTGTACTTTTGATTAATTGTTGTCGATCTTTTAAGGATTCTAAAATTGCGTGAGGTGATTCTTTAGATAATTGTGAAAATAATTGCATCTGAAATTCAATTCCTTCCATTTCTTCAAAAGGAATCTTTTTACTTCTGGTGAGATTAAAAAGGTAAGCATCAATGGAAGTGCTATTATTGCCATCTACTTCGTCTAGAATATCAGAGGTTACTAAAGAACTTACTGCCATAGCATTAAATTCATTAACACGGTATTTTTTTAGTGTAGGATAGTTTTCTTTTAATTTAGGAATATAGTTAATCAAATCTAGTTCACCTAAACTGTTTTCTAAAAGATAATTTTGATATTTAGCAGTTTCATTTTGATCTAATGAACATTCTAAAACAATACTTTGACTATCCTTGATTGCTTTTTCGGTAGTTATATCAAGTTTATCAATTTGATCACGACCAGGATGACAGGTTCCTAATAGATAAAGATAGTGATTATTATTGTCACTAATTTTATAGAGATATGGACTGACATCAACAGTTTTAGTAGTTGCTCTTTTATCAATACTACAACCACACAGCATAAAAACGAGTAATAAACATAATAATTTTTTCATAGCATTTCCTCTTTATTATTTATATTATAATTATATAACTATATTATTTATATATCAATATATTATAGAAATATAAAACTATTTTAACTGAAGAGATTTTGTTAGTAAAAAGTTATTAAATTTAGATTATTTCAAGTATTTCTTGTTTGATTATTGTAGTTAAACAAGTTATAATGGTTCATGAAAATGGAGGAATTAGATAATGAAAAAAAGACCAATTGTATTATGTATTTTAGATGGATACGGATTAAGTGAAAGAATTGATGGAAATGCAGTTAAACTTGCAAATACACCAAATATAGATGATTTAGAAATGATTTATCCAACAACAAGAATTAAAGCTTCTGGAATGCCTGTCGGATTACCTGATGGACAAATGGGTAATAGTGAAGTTGGACATTTAAATATTGGAGCTGGAAGAACAGTTTACCAATCATTAACTTTAATCAATAAAGCTGTTGAAGATGGAACATTCTATAAGAATGCTGAATTCTTAAAAGCAATTAATAATGCCAAAGAAAATAATACTAAATTACATATTTGGGGATTATTATCAAATGGTGGAGTGCATTCTTCAAATGAACATATCTATGCCTTATTAAAATTAGCTAAACAAGAAGGTTTAGAAAAAGTATATGTACACGCATTTTTAGATGGTCGTGACGTTGCTCCTGATAGTGGTGCTGATTTTGTTAAAGAATTAGCAGATAAAATTGAAGAAATAGGTGTTGGTGAAATTGCAACTGTATCTGGTAGATATTACGCAATGGATCGTGATAAAAGGTTTGATCGTGTTGAATTAGCGTTTGATGCTATCGTTAATCATAAAGGTGAAAGCTTTGAATGTCCTGTTCAATATGTTAAAGATTCATATGCTAAAGAAACTTATGATGAATTTGTAATTCCTGGATATAATAAAAATGTTGATGGACAAGTAGCTGATGGTGATTCAGTTATCTTTGCAAACTTTAGACCTGACCGTGCGATTCAATTAGCAACAGTGATGACTAATGATGGATTCTATGACCATGCATTTAATAATGTGCCAAAAAATTTAACATTTGTTTGTATGATGAAATATGCAGATAGTGTTAATGGTGCGATTGCTTTTGCTTTACCAAGTTTAACTAATACACTTGGTGATTATTTATCTGCAAAAGGTATGAAACAATTAAGAATTGCAGAAACTGAAAAATATGCTCATGTTACTTTCTTCTTTGACGGTGGTGTTGATAAGGAAATTGAAGGTGCTACTCGAGTGTTAGTAAATTCACCAAAAGTAGCTACTTATGATTTACAACCAGAAATGTCAGCATATGAAGTAAAAGATAAATTAATTGAAGAATTAGATAAAGATATTCACGATGTTGTTATTGTTAACTTTGCAAACTGCGATATGGTTGGACATACAGGAATTATACCAGCAGCAATTAAAGCTGTGAGTGTTGTTGATGAATGTGTAGGTGAAGTATACAATAAAGTTCTTGAATTAGGTGGAACAATGTTAATTACTGCTGACCACGGTAATAGTGAAATGTTGTTAGATGAAGATAATAACCCATTTACAGCGCATACTACAAATGAAGTGCCTTTAATTGTAACAAATTCTCATTTAGAATTAAAAGAGGGTGGAAAATTAGGAGATTTAGCGCCTACGATTTTACAATTATTAGGACTTGAAATTCCAGCTGAAATGGATGGAGAATCTTTACTTAAATAATGAAAAAATTATTAAGTTTAATTGTATGTGTATTAATGATTAGTGGATGCCAAGACGCATCCATTAATCGTATAAAAAAAGACAATAGTTTATCAGGTCTTCATGAAATTACTTATGATGAATTAGAAAACAAATTATCTAGTGATGATACTTTTGTTTTATATATTGGTCGTCCTGATTGCGGAGATTGTAAAGAGTTTCATCCGATTTTAACATCGTATTTAGAGGAAAATAAGGGTACTTATTTATATTATTTAAATATTCAGGCATTTCGTGATGCCGCCATGCAAGAGGGGGCATCTGAAAAAGAAATTGATTTTTATAAAAATATTCGTGAGGAGTTAGATTTTAATTGGACACCAATTTTAAAATTAGTTAATAAAGGTGAAACAATTAGCGAGTATACTTATCTAAGTGAAGAGTATTATGAAATAAAAGATGATACAAAAAAAGCCCAGGCAAAAGAAAAATTTGTGGAAGACTTTAAGACCTGGATGGCAAATATATATGAGTAGGTGATTGCATGAAACAATGTCCACATTGTAAAAAAAATATTCCTGATAGTGCCAAAGTTTGTCCTCATTGTGGTACACGCTTAGAAAAAGGCTATCAACCCATGAAAAGAACAAATACATTTCCTAATTATTTATACGGTATTTTAGCTTTAGTATTGATTTTCTCACCGCTGATTTCATCAATGTTATTTGGTAATTTTTTAGGTGACGGAACTGCAAGTAATACTGTTACTACACCGGATAAAGCAATTACACTAGGTCCACTAGGTGAGGTTAATATTAATAAAGAGGTAACAGAATATCAGTTTGGGAGTTTAAAAGATTTTGATAAACTAGTAACTAATAGTGATAGTTATGTTAAGAAGATCAAGCAGTTAGAAAATGATTTAACTGCAATTACTGATAAGTATGGTAAAACAACGATTGATAAAGATTATGATTTTTATGTAACTGATCAAAATAATGTTTATACAAGTCTGAATTATGATTTAAAGATTGGTAAAAATGAAACAATGTCAATTAGTTTTTCATATGACTTATCAGGAACAACTAATGCTGTTAATATAGGTTATACTATTAACAGCTTTAAAGATTTTGAAGCTATGAAAATCAACGAGCAAAGTTATCCGATGTTAAAAGAAATTGTTAAATTGATTAACGGTGATGATATGTATGTAAGTTTTAATAAAGCTGGAGAGAAGTTTAATCAATTAGAAAATGATTTTAATGAACGAAATGAAAGTATTGGTAATTATGGAATAGGAATCACTCAATCAGAGGATGATACAAAAGTGTCAATGAGAATTCTTTCAAGCGAAGATGGTTATCGATTAAAAATCACATATAAAACTAAAGCTGATATGAATAAATTAGTGGGTAATAGTAAAGGAACTGAATAATCAGTTCCTTTTTTGCTGTGCTGCGCACGACATAAAACTAGGTGATGAAAGCCCGCTGTGGAGGTTTCGTGCTACCAACCACCAGCCAAAGACAAGGCTGCAACATAAACTGTTGTAGTATTATTTTTTGCAAAAGCTAAATATTAAATTTGGACTATGTTATAATTATTGATAAGGAAGTGGTGGGAAGATGAAAAAGAAATATTTAAAAATTGATAATATCCCTGCAGTTATCTGGGGAGCAGGGAGTTCAAAAGTTTTTCTTGCAGTTCATGGGAATAAATCTAATAAAGAAGATATTGTTATAGAAATGCTAGCAAAGACAGCAGTAAATAGAGGATATCAAATAGTTAGTTTTGATTTGCCAAAACATGGGGATCGAGTATATGAAGATACTTTGTGTAATGCACAAAATTGTACAGAGGAATTATTAAAGATATATGACTATGTTAAAGGAAAATATGAAAAGATAAGTTTATGGGCCTGTAGCTTAGGAGCATTTTTTAGTTTATTAGCTTATCAATGTGTTAAATTTAATCAGTGTTTATTTTTATCACCAGTTGTTGATATGCAACGTTTAATTGAAAATATGATGATTTGGTTTGAAATAAATGAAGAAAAATTAAAAGAACAAAAAATGATTGAAACACCTATTGGGGAAACATTGTATTATGACTATTATTGCTATGTTAAAGAACATTCAGTCACCGAATGGAATAGTCAAACAATGATTTTGTATGGTGAAAATGACAATTTATGTGAATATGAATATATAAAGAAATTTGCCAGTCATTTTAATTGTGATTTAAAAATCATGGAAAATGGGGAACACTTTTTTCATCTAAAGAATCAACTAGAGTTTTATCAAAATTGGTTAGAAGAGAAAGTTAAATGAGGTGAAAAAATGAAAAAAATCGCAGTATTAACTTCTGGCGGTGATGCTCCTGGAATGAATGGAGCAATCAGAGCAATTGTCAGAGTAGGAATAAAACATGGATTTGAAGTTTATGGAGTATATGAAGGCTATCGAGGATTAGTAGAGGGTAAAATAGCACGCTTAGGCTATCGAGATGTTTCTGAAATTCTTGCAAAAGGAGGTACTATTTTAGAATCATCACGTCTACCGGAGTTTACTTTAGATGAAGTTCAAGATAAAGCAATAAACAATTTAAAAGAACATGAAATAGATAGTCTTGTTGTAATAGGAGGTGATGGTAGTTACCGTGGGGCACAAGCGTTAGCAAAAAAAGGTATAAATTGTATTGGAATACCTGGAACTATTGATAATGATATCAATGGTACTGATGAAACGATTGGTTTTCATACTGCATTATGTAATATTATTGATGCAGTAAATAAATTACGTGATACTTCAAGTTCTCATCATCGTTGTTTTGTAGTTGAAGTAATGGGTAACAATGCAGATAATTTAGCTCTTTATGCAGCTATATCTTGTGGAAGTGAACTTGTTATCACCAATAAGACAGGCTATGATGAAGAGCATGTAATCAAAGAGTTGATTAAGAATGAAATTGTTTATAATAAACGCCATGCAATTGTAATTGCAAGTGAAAAAATTTTAGATGTTGAAAAGCTAGCACAACGAATCAGTGAAGAAACAGGATTTTCAGGTCGCTCGATTGTTTTAGGACATATTCAACGAGGCGGCTCACCGGTGCCGGAAGATCGGATATTAGCTGCAAGGATGGCAAATAAAGCGATAGAACTTCTTCAAGATAATCAAAGCGGTAAGTGTGTATGCCTGCAAGATGGAAAAATTGTGGCGAAAGATATTGAAACAGCGTTACAAGAAGTAAATAAAAGTAATCAAATGCTTTATCAGCTCTTTGATGATTTAGTCTAAACTGTTATAATATGGCTATATATTGGAGGATTTTATGAAAAAAATACTATTTTGTGATATGGACGGAACAATTATTGATTTAGATGGGTTATTATATCCCCCGGATAAAGAGAAAGTGGAAAAGCTTCACCAGGCTGGGCACTTGTTTGCTTTTAATACTGGGAGAAATTATGAAGAAGCATTACGCAGTACAAACAAATTAGATTTATATTATGACTATTTAGTTTTAAATAATGGAGCTCATATTGTTAATCGTAATGATCAAGAATTATTTAAACGAGTTATTTCAAAACAAGCTGGTATTGATATCATAGAACATTGTTTGAAATATGATGATATGTGGATATATTTTTATGATGGAAAAAAGACATTAGGGTATTTGAGAGGTCAAACATATATTTATGATGAGGTAGGACGTAGTATTGTAACGAATGAGCATGATTTTATAAAAGAGTATCCAAATGTTGAGGAGTTTGATATAATAGCGATAAATCAAGACAACCAGCAGATTGATGAAGTTTTAAAGATTCAAAAATATATAGATGAACATTATGCAGATGAAGCGCATGGTACATTAAATATGCATTATTTAGACATTACGCCAAGTGGATGTACGAAAGGAACTGGAATTAGCAATCTAGTTAGTTTACTTAATGAAGATGTTGTAAGTTATGCGATTGGGGACTCGTATAACGATATTAGTATGTTTGAGCACGCGGATCATGGTTATACTTTTAATCGAGCGGATGAACTGATTAAAAAGCATAGTGATAAACAAGTCGATTATTTATCGGAGTTGATTGATGAAATGCTTAAATAAGGGGGAATTATATGAGTTGGCAAGATAAATTGCGCGAAGTTGAACCATATGTAGCAGGGGAACAGCCTAAAATTGTGAATATGATCAAGTTAAATACAAATGAGAATCCTTATGGACCTAGTCCTAAAATTAAGGAAGTATTAACATCTTTGGATATTGATCGTTTAAGGTTATATCCAAACAGTGATGCTGTTGATTTACGTAAAGAATTAGCTAATTATTATGGACTTGAAGAAGAACAAGTATTTTTGGGGAATGGTTCTGATGAGGTACTTGCGTTGATTTTTTTAACGTTCTTTAATGGAAAGGAACCAATTTTATTCCCGGATATTACATATTCTTTTTATCCGGTATATTGTGAATTATATCAAATGGCATATAAACTGGTTAAATTAGACCGTGATTTCAAAATTAATCTTAATGATTTTATGCAGCCTAATAGTGGAATTATTTTTCCAAATCCTAATGCGCCAACTGGTTTGTTAGTTGATTTAGATTTTATAGAAACAATATTAAAAAATAACCCTGACAGTATTGTAGTCATTGATGAAGCGTATATTGATTTTGGTGGAACTAGTTGTGTCTCTTTAATTGATAAATATGATAATCTAGTTGTAACACAAACATATTCTAAATCACGTTCTTTAGCTGGAATTAGACTAGGAATAGCTTTAGGAAGTAAAGAGGCAATCAGACATTTGTATGATGTTAAGAATTCATTTAATTCTTATCCAGTTGATTATGTCGCACAACAAATTTGTTTAGCGAGTATCCTTGACGATCAAGATACAAAAGCAAAGTGTGCTAAAGTAATTAAAACAAGAGAAATGACTAAAACAAGATTAAAAGAATTAGGTTTTATTGTACCTGACAGTTATGCAAATTTTGTTTTTGTAAAACATCCTGATGTTGAAGGCCAAGAATTATTTACAGCATTGCGGCAAGTAGGAATAATCGTTCGTCATTGGAATACTAAGCGAATTGATCAATACTTAAGAATTAGTATCGGGACAGATGAAGAAATGGAAAGAATGATAAATTTCTTAGAAGAATATTTAAATAAATAAAAATAGATGGCACGCCATCTATTTTTATTATAGCTTTTTATATGTTTGTTTTCCATTTCTAATGTAAACATAATTATCGTCTGTTGATAATTCTTCATGATATATATAGCCATCAAACGTTAGACGTTTTAAGCTATCAAGATCACTAATCTTATTTTTAACCATTAAATCAAGCATTTTTCCCCGAGCTTGTTTGACATACATTGAATTGCGTACCATTTTACCTGCTTTATCTTCAACAAAGTCAATGTTTATGATATGGGGATGTGATAGCATCTTAGTAAATTCTTTAGAGGCTAGGGAAATAATATAGTCTTCATTTTTAAAATAATTATCAATTTCATCTTGCCAAAATTGATATAAATTAAAATCAATCTTCATAATCATATCTAAACGATATGGGGTTATTGCACTATTGTATTTCAAGATGCCATAATAAGCCGATAAAATATTTAAATACTGTTCTAAGTATACAAAATCGTCTGCATCATAGTCTTTCAAACTAAGCTGTTTAAAAACAGTACCTTGATAGCAGTATAGTGCAGGAACCGCAGTATATTCATTGTGGAAATAACTATAGACAGTATCCGCCATTTTAAAAGATATTTTCATTATGTCATGGAGTTGATCAAGATTAAATTTCATTAAATAATTATGTAGCTGTGTAGTCTTGTCTTTAAATAAGATATCTGTAGTTTCAATATTTACTTGTTTTGTTTTCATCACCTTTGCCGGTGCGATAATAATTTTCATTTTAATCACCAAGATTATTATATCGTATTTCAACAAAATATGATATACTTAACCGTGGTGATGAAAGAATGAATAATACAATTATAATTGATAAGATTTTGATTCATATGTTGGATTTGGAACATAGTAAAATTATTTACTCAGATACATTTATTAATTTAACTGAAGGAACAACTGAGTATTATGATAAAAAAATTGAAAAATGTTTAGAAAATTCTGGAATTAAAGAATTAGTAACCGGTAGTGAGCATCACTTATTACAAGCTGGTAAAAAAATGATTGAAAGTAATGAGGCGTTTAAAGAAGAATCGATTAAAATAACGCAAGATTTATTTGATTTATGTACAAAAATTGAAGAAATGCCAAATGCTAATTTAATGTTTGTAGAATTAAAAGTAGATGGTAAGAAATTTGTTTTAATTATTAAGTTAAACTATAAAACTATGCCAATGAGTTTAATTGAAGAAAATGATGGTATACGTAGTATTAGATTTATTAATCAACAAATTTTACCAAATAAAACAACAGCTGTTGAAGAAGCAATTATTATCAATGTTGAAGATAATATTTTGTCGATTATTGAAAAACGTTATATGATTGATGGGAAACCAGGATATTACTTGAATGAACAATATATTAAAGGTGAACCAAAATTAACAGATAAACAAAAAATGAGTATTGTTAATAAAGTTGTAAAGAAAGTTGACAGTGAATATAATGTTGTTGAAGGGGATCCCCTACCATTAGTAAAAAAAGAACTTGTTGATTTAGTAATGGATCATCGTCCGGTAAAACCGATGGAATTGGCTAAAAAAGTTATGGGAAACGACTATAATGCAACTGAAGAGGTTGAATTAATTATGCGCGATCTGGGAATTGAAGAAGATGATGAAATTGTCAACGTTCCAGTATCGCTAGATCGGATGTCACGTTGTAAATTAGTTTTAGATGATGATCGAATTATTGAATTAAATGTTGAGGATTATCTTGAAGGTGTAGATATCGTCAAGGAAATGGATGAGGGCGGTATGACGCGAATCATCTTAAAGAATATTAAAGATATTGTTGTGAAATAAAAATGGGTTACGGATAACCCATTTTTAAATAGTTACATATTTATTAATATATAGATAATAAACGATTGCCTGGATATTAGCTTGTGGGAAAACACGAGCTAATATTTTTTTGTAATAATCCATTTGCGACTTATGTAAAGAAATCAGTATTTCTTTACTAGTGTTTTTATTCAAATTATCAGTCTTATAATCGATAATTGTTATTTGATTATCTTTAATACAGACAACATCAAAAATTCCATGAATAATTTGTCCGTTTTCAAGCATAGAAAATTCTTTTTCACGATAAAGATAGTCAGCATTAACCATTAACTGATAAACTGGGCTAGTAATAAAGTTTTCAAGATGTTGTTGATATTTATCAATTAATTGCCAGGCTTCATTGTCATAAAGGTTTGCTTGTTTGAGTTTATTTAAGTTATCTGATAAATCTAAATGAACGTCAATATCAAGATGTTCAAGCACACTATGAATAATTGTTCCACGTGTTCCAGCATCAACTGGGGAATCATCAAGCTCATAACTTATATCCTTAAAACTTCTATCGCCATCTTCAATTTTACGAGTTACAGCAATGGATTTTTCTAGGTTAGTTGGGTATGGATATTCAAAATTACTATATCGATGATAGCTGCTTAAGTCAAGAATAGTATCACTTTTATTTGAAACGATAATTTGTTCTTCAACATCATGATGACTAAGAATCTTGATAGAAAATTTACTATGTTTAGTATTTTCTTGAATTAAATGCTTATTTTGATGAATCAAAATAGTTTGAAAATTTTGTTTTATTTCATTAACAAGATCATCTGTTTGATCATGGTCTAGGAGTTCTTTTTTTAGACCTTGATTAATAATATTACTGTGACTCATTAAAGAAATTCCTAACCAATCTAAATAGCTATTTTGCTTACGTGCATTATGATAAAGAATTACTTTATCTTTACAACGTGGATTTATCATTGAATCTTCACTATTATTAATTACATATTTTTGCCATTTGATAAGATCTTGGGGTTCCTTAATTAAGCCAGTCATAATTAGTTTTTGTGAAGCTCTAGTCAATGCAACATAAAAAATTCGCATTTCTTCGTTGATTGCTTCACTAGTCTGTGCTGTTGCAATTACTTTTCGATATTTATTTTCGTATTCAACAATAACGTCTTGATAGGGTTCTAAATCACATTTTACTCGCGGTTTGATCGCAATTCCTAATTTTTTATCACTAATGATTCGTTCTCGGGCATCTTGCTGATTAAATTTATTTTGCATATTAGAAACAAAAACAATTGGAAACTCCAATCCTTTAGATTTATGGATAGTCATAAAAGAAACAACATTATCATCATTACTTGAAACCATTGCGGGAGAGAGATTGACTCCATTATTGATCATATCATCAAATTTAGTAGTTATTGTATTTAAAGAATCATCATGCATTTCATCTAACTTTTGAATCATTAATTCAATATTTGCAACTCGTTGAGGACCATTGACTAATGAAGCTAAGAAAGGTAAATAATTACTATCCTCAAGGAATTTCATCAAACTTTCTTTAATAGAATGACTATTAAAATAGTTTCGCATATCTTGATAATAATTTATAAATGTTTCTAAAGCTTCATAATTATCTAATTTTTTTTCAAGATAATTAATACAATTATCAAACATTGAGATAGTTTCATCAATTTTAATTTGCGCTAAAAAATTCTCACTAAAATGACTTATTACATAATTGCCCTTTAGTAAACTTGTAAAGGCAATGTCATCAAGGCGATTATTAAAAGCTTTTAAAACATTAACGAGATTAATTATTTCTGGAGCTTGTAAAAAACCTTGAGATAAAACAATATGACTAGGAATATTAAATTTATTAAATATCTTTTTAAAAGCTATAAAGCTGCGAGTACTACGCATTAAAACAACAATATCTTTATAATCTGCCAGTCTTTTTGTGCCGTTAAAATTATCCAATTCTAAGTGACCAATCATATCCTGAATTTTTTTAGCAACAATTTTTGCTTCTAATTCAGCATCATTGCTTATAGTACCAGTTTGATATGATAGGATGACTTCGCTAGTAAAGCGTGCTTCTTCATCAAGACGTTGTGATGCTTTGGCGGTGACTTCTGGCAAATCTTCTAATTCTTTTGCACCTTCTTTACGTAAAAAATCATAATTCAATTTGGCACTTTCATCTAAGTAATAATCAAGACCGCCAATATCCTTATCCATGATTTGATTAAAAATATAATTGACACTGTCAAGGACAATTTTATTTGATCGGTAATTAAATTTTAAGTCAATACGTTTAGTTTTAGGTAGTAGATTAAAAGTAAGATATTTCTCATTAAAAATTTCCGGGTCAGCCTCTCTAAAACGATAAATCGATTGTTTCATATCTCCAACCATAAAGCGATTGATCTTGGGTTCATGAAGATCTGCAATTTTATTAATTAGAGTTTCTTGAATCTGATTAGTATCTTGGTATTCATCGATCATGATCTCTTTTAATTGTTGGTATAGAAGTGTAACAATTCCGTATTTGGGTTCTAGTAATTCTAATGCATTAGCTTCAAGATCATTGAAATCTAAAAGATTATGAGCTAGCTTATAATCTTGGTAGGCCTGTTTAAACTGTTTTAAATAAGTAATTAATTTTTCTAAAGGCTCTAAAGAGGTTGATAAAGTTAATTTAAACTCATCAAAATCATCGTATACGATATCATTAAATTTATCGCGATAAAATTTGATGATATTATTTTTAAGACGATTATATTCTTTTTTATAAAGTTCATTATCCTCATTAAATAAACCTCTACTATCATAACTTTTCATCAAACTAGATTTACTAGCGGTAATGATATTCGTCATGTTTTTACTTTCTATTGCCTTGATGACATCGAAGTAATATTTTAAATGACAATCATATGGGCTTGGTAAATCTGCTTTCTTAGGCTTATCACCAAAGGGATTTTGATAGTAAAAAGACAAATTATGGGAACTGGCATAACTAGCTAATTCATAAACCTTATTCAATCCCATAGTAGCTTGTTGATGTAATAGTTCGATAATTTTATTACTGATAGGCCAATTGTTTATAGCATCATCATCGTTGTTAATAATGTGATAATAAATATCTTTTTTGACTGCATCAATATAATTATCAAAGTCATAAATAGTATTGCTTAAATTTTCAAATTTGAAAATAGCGTTCTTAAAGTTGTTAAAATAGTATTCTGGAAAATAAGTACTGATAAAATCAATAAATGTTTGATCTTCTGCCCATGTTTCAATACAGTTATCGAGAATTTGGTGTTTGATGAGTGAAGGATCAGTGCAAATATCAAATTTACTATTAAGGTTGATCAAATATCCATATTGTTTCAAAAGAGTACTGCAAAAACCATGGAAATTAGTAATATAAGCTTTTGGTAATAATTGCTTTTGCTTTAATAAATGTTGTTCCAATGGCTTATTGATATCTTCTTGAAGACGTTCATCTAATGCAACTTGAAGACGTTGTTTCATTTCAAGAGCGGCTGCATTAGTAAAGGTTAAGACAAGCAGTTGATCGACATTATAACCATCATCTTCAATTAAAGCCATGATTCGATTAACAAGAATTTTAGTTTTCCCTGAACCAGCTGGAGCTGAAACAAGAATGGAACATCCGCGGGTTACGACAGCTTCATACTGACCATCATTTAAAGAATTAATTGGCATCGCTATTATCCTCCTCAAGCAAGTGTTCTAAATTATTACTGTCAACTAAAGTATATTCATTATAGAAGACATCGAAATTACATAGACTACGATAGTTACAGTAAGTACATGGATTAACTTTAGTGAAGACCGTAGCATCATCACTACCTTTAGGATTAATTCCAATATTTCCGTTTGCTAATTCATGATATAAATTTTCGATATGTTGACTAACATAATCAATTAAACGTTCAAAAGAGAAACTACTTAAAATATTTCCTTTGTAACAGTCATCCTTTTTAACAAATTTTGCTTTAATGATTGCTGAATCTTTATCAATATTGTTATCAACTTCTTCGACTACTTCACTATTAACATAACCATTCATTCGATATAATTTGAAAAAGTTTTCACTAAGTTCAGATTCATTGATTTTTAAAGAACTAGTAAGGATTCTTTTTTTAGTATTAAAGTATAACAAAGCACCTTTATCAAGTTTTTTTTGTTTTGTTAAAGTATCTAAATATAAGAGCATTTGAATATTAAAACCTTGAATTGCCAAAGAAAGGTCAAGGTCTTTGTTACTTGACTTATAATCAATAATCTTTAAATATTGATTATATTGATCTACTCGATCAACTATACCGCTAAATTTAAAATCAGGATAATTCCGATAGATATCAACTTCACTACCAACAATATAAAAATCAGATGCTTTCATTTGGTTGATAAGAACGATTACAGTATTAACTAGATCATGTTTGACCGTTTTAATAATATAGTTATTAGTACCGTAATTTAAGCGCTCAGTTAAACCATGTTTATTTAAATATTGCTCGACATGCTGGTTAATAACTGTTTCTAAATCATCGACTTCAGCTTTACTAGCAGTAATATTGTCAGTAAAGAGGGCTTGAGTTTTTTCAAGTACGTAATGGATGATCGTACCAATTTCATTTATTTGAAAAAGCGGTTGTTTAAAAGGGTATAATTTTAATCCATATTGATTAAAATATTTGTATGGGCAACCATTGTAAGTTTCCAGCTTACTTGCTGAGAGATGATTCGAAAATAGTGGAACAGTTAATTTATCTGGTTGGTTATTAGTTTGTATATAGTGCTTAATCATTGTATTTAGTGATGATAATTCAATATCCTTACCACCATGTAGATATAAATTGGTTTTCAGGCTATAGTGATAATAGTCATTATTTATATCAATATTTGAAATTTTAAACATTTGTTTTAATTGGTTATACAAAGAAGATTTTAATAGCGGTTGACCATCAATTGTTCCATTACTAAAACATATTGCTGTAAATTCAGTTTGGCTGTTTAAGACTTTTAGAATATTATTTTGATCAACACTAATTTGATGATTTAAATCAGGTAATTGTAGAATTTGATAGTCTTGATCTAGTAATATTCCAGTATCTTTATTTTGTTTTGGAACAACAGTTTCATTGACACCAACCAAATAGATTTTTTTGCATTCTAAGATACCGCTGTAACATTGTTGATAATTTAATAAATATAAATGATCATTACATGGTTTGATATCTTCTTTTAAAGACGGTTTTAATTGGTTTACTAAACTATAAAAGTCGGCAAGTGTAAAGGACTGGGGACTTGTTAAATTAGTGAAGAAGTTTATTAGCATTGTCTGATTTTGTGAAAAAAGCATTTCTTGATTAATAAAATTAATCATTACTGATGAATAATCATCTAGTGATTGCGCTTTTTCAAAGTTATATAGGGTGCTAAAGGGATCTTCAATATAACCTTTTTCAAGATAATTTTTCTTAATCAAATCAAGATAGTCAAAGTCATTATATCGACTTAAAACTTTAGTATCCAATAAATCTAAAAGATCATTATTATCATGATTTAAACAGTATCTAATCCATAATAAACAAGCATCCAATTCTTTGAATATTAAGCTTTTTTTAATATTATGGGGAATCTTAAAATTATTTAGAGTATCAACTAATAAGGTTAAATATTCTTGGTTGGGGTAATAGATAGCATAATCGTGATAGTGCATGTGATTATCTACAATATCTTGATAAATATTTAATACTACACTTTCAATTTGAGCTTTTGGTGTAGTCTGAATAATTGTATGTAGTGGTGTATGATTTTCATACTTTGGTGATCGTAATGAAAATAAGTATTTATTGAGATGGCTCAAATAAGGATTATCATTTTCAAAGACGGTTTTTTGATCACCATGATATTTATTAAAAGGTTTATTCAAATCACGTGAATCGCTACTATTATTAACCAAAATTGTTACATCATTATAAAGTGATATTTTTTTTATTAGTTCAAAGCGACGTTGTTTGAAAATTTGTTCACTAATAAAAATATAATGATCTTCAGCATTAGAATTATCGATTTGTTCAAATAATAGTTCTTCATATTTGTAACATGTATTATTAGGTAATGAAGTAGTTAGCTGCTGGTAGAGTCCGATAATTGTTGCAATTTTTTGTTTCGCTAGGGGGGGCAGCTGCTCTAACTCTGAATTACTAAAACTTTCAAGAAAGAAAAGATCGAAAATATCAATCAATTCATAGATTAAATCCATTTTACTATTAGTATTGAATAAGTTATTAGAATTTTCAATAAGTTGTTTTGTTATTAGGATTTTATCTAATTTGGATAGTTCTTGATAAGAGTATAGTTGATAATGCTCTAATAATTTTTTGATCAAATCATTGTATGTAATGATTCTAATATTAAAAAGTGTATCAGTATATTTAAAAAAAGCTTCTTCAAAATATAATGGATCGTCAACAATAAAATAATAATTTATAAAAGGATTTTTCTGAGCTTGATTAATGTGATTGATAATTGTATTTTTTATTTTTAAACTATAGTCTAAACCATGTAATGTTTTCATTGGTAAACCTCCATATGGAATTATTTTATCATAGATAATAGCTCTAATGCGAATGAAAAAAGAAAGTGAAATCCGAAAATTTCACTATAAACTATTTTTTTGATAAATTATCTCAGCTTTACCATAGCTGGCGTAGTAGGCTTGGTTGTCATCAAATGTTGGAGCTGAGTTTTTTATACCAGTAATCTGACTGTTTATTAATTTTAGGCATAGTTGTTCAAGATCTTTCATTAAAACAAAATCTAACTTATTATATGCAGAAATTTTTGACTGAATTTCTTGTTGATTGTGTCCACCCCAAAAATGCCAAGTATCGTCTACTCCTTGTTTTTCAAGATAGTCAATAGTCTGCTGGAGAGCGGTATGATACGTTTTTAAATCAAGGCTATGGAATAATTGTAGCCAAACACCACAGCCGGAACCAATTGCATCACCAGTGTAAATACACTTATTTTGACGGTCTAGAAAAATCATTGATCCCGGGGTGTGACCAGGAAGAGCAAGGACTTCTATTTCAAAGTTACCAAGCTCAATTTGCTGATGATTTTTTAAATCTTTGATTTGGTTGAAGTCAATCAAAGAAAGTTCCTTAATAATATGAGCATTATCATAATAAATATCACGGTCTCGATGAGATAAATAGATAGTTTCTTCTTTAAATTCTTTGATTGTGCCAATATGATCAAAGTGACCATGAGTACATACTATAATTAATTCTTTATTAGTAATATTTTTAATCGTCGGTAAAAGTGGTTCTTTAAATAGGCCTAAATCAATTAATAGAGCATGGGTATTTCCTATTATTAGATAACAAGAGTCACCATCCTCATCATTGATATAATAGCTGTGATTGTTAATTTTTATGGTATTATATAGTTTCATATTTAACCTCGAAGTTCTGGTGCAACATCATATATGTTTTCTAATGCTATTCTTAATTCTTTTTTCCAGTCAAACTGACCTTTTTTTATGCACCACATTAATTCATAACCTGTAAATGCATATGCTGAAGCTTGATATAGTATTTCAGGATCGTTTTGATTTCTAATTTGTTTGGTGGCTTGACCTTTTTTTATAATTGCAATAGCGATATTGGTCAAATGATCTCGAAAATCAAAACTACCACGGTCTTCTTTTAAATTCATAATAAACATTTGACTACTTAAGTCATAGCCGAGTTTTATTGATTCTTCCATTAATGTTTCAAAACAGATCAATAACTGTTGCCAATAATTTTCTGCCATGATTATATTAGCCGTATTAGCAACGATTGCTTCTGTAATGTCATCATAAAAATGTGCTAAAATATCGTCTTTAGATTTTATATAGGTATAAAAAGTTGGTTTTGTGATTTTACATTCTTTACAAATATCGTTGATTGTAACATTATTATATCCATGTTTGAAAAACAGTTGGTAAGCTGTTTCAATAATAATATCTTTTGTAATCTTTGTCATCGTATTCCTCATTTCTAATAATTAAGTATAAATCATCTAGTAAAAAAAGCAAGTAATGTAATCATAAATGTAATCCTTTACATTTACGATTATTATGTTATACTTTACTTGAGTAAAATAAATATTACTGAAGTAAAGGAGGAGAATTATGAATAAATTATTTGAAAAAAGTTATATCGGTAAAATGAAATTAAAAAATCGGATCGTGATGGGACCGATGGGAACAACTGGTGAAGCAGATGGGGCATATAATATCGATGCAATTAATTATTTTACTGAAAGGGCAAAGGGAGGTACCGGCTTAATTATAACTGGTGCAAATGTTGTATCCACTAAATATGAACCTCGGCCATGTACGGAACTTAGTAATTTTCATCATGTTGAGCGTTTGAATATGTTAGTAGAAAGATGTCATAACTATGGCGCTAAAGTTTGTGTTCAAGTATCACCAGGATTGGGAAGACAACAATTTACTGATCCATTTACACCACCATATTCAGCTAGTGATTGTGGGGCGTTTTGGTTTCCTGATTTGAAATGTAAGCCATTTACAAAAGAAGATATAAAATATATCGTTGAAAAGGTTGGATATGGTGCTTCTTTAGCAAAAATGGCAGGAGCAGATGCGGTGGAATTACATGCTTACGGCGGATATTTATTAGATCAATTTCATTCAAAACAGTGGAATACACGTACTGATGAATATGGCGGTTCATTAGAAAATAGAATGCGTTTTACGGTTGAATGTATTGCCGCGATTAGAACAAATGTAGGACCGGATTTTCCAATTTTAGTTAAATTTACTCCGGTTCATAAAGTTGAGGGATTTAGACAAATTGATGAAGGAATTGCTATGGCTAAAATTCTTGAGGGTGCAGGGATTGAAGCATTACATGTTGATGTAGGATGTTATGAGGCTTGGTATAAAGCTATTTCAACTGTTTACAACGAAGAAGGACACCAATTAGATGTAGTTAAAGCAATTAAAGAAAATGTATCATTGCCAGTATTGGGGCAAGGAAAGTTATTTGATCCAAAAAAAGCACAAGAAGTAGTAGCACAAGGAGTTTTGGATTATGTTGTTTTAGGTCATCAAATGCTTGCTGATCCACATTGGGCTAATAAAGTAAAGCAGGGAAATACAATGGATATTGCACCATGCGTTGGCTGTAATGAATGTTTATTAGCAGGTTTTTCTGGAAAACATTATTATTGTGCTGTAAATCCACTTTGCTATGCGGAAAAAGAATTCGCACTGCCAAAAGTTGATGGAATTAAAAAATCAGTACTAGTTATTGGAGGCGGTCCAGGTGGAATGTACGCTGCTATCACAGCAAGAAAACGTGGATATGAAGTCGACTTATATGAAAAGGAAGAACGATTAGGGGGTACACTTTGGGCGGCAGGAATGCCTACCTTTAAGCATGATGTCTTGAAATTGATTACTTATCTTGAAAGACAATGCTTGAAAACTGGTGTGAATGTTTATTTAAATACAGAGTTTACGCTCAAAGACGCTAAAAAAGATTACGATAAAGTTATTCTATCAGCAGGGTCATCACCAATGATGCCACCAATTCCGGGAATTGAAAAAGCAGGTTTTGTAAGTGAATTTTTGACTGACCGTAAAGAAGCAGGAAAACAAATAGTAATTATTGGTGGGGGTCTAGCAGGATGTGAGGCAGCATGTTATCTTAAAGAAAATGCGGAAACGGTAACTATTATTGAAATGCAGGAAGATATTTTATTTGGTTGTGACCACTGTTTAAATAATGATCAGGCGTTGAGACAAATGCTTCAAGATAATAATATTAATAAAATTACAAAAGCAACTGTTACTAAAATTGAAGATAATCGAGTTACATATCTCCAAGATAATCAGGAGTATACAATCGTGTGTGATACAATTATCAATGCAGCTGGATTTAAACCAAATGATCAATTAGAAGATGCTTTAGAGGAAATTTATGATGATGTTACAGTGATTGGTGATGCAAAAGCACCAAGAAAAATTTTAACAGCAATTCATGAAGGATATCATGCAATTCGAGTTATGGAGTAGAGTTCATTGAACTCTACTTTATTTTTATTGTATAATAATGTAATGGAGGAACTATTATGAGTAAAAAAATATTCTTTTTTGATATTGATGGGACTTTAGCAGTAAAAAATATTATTCCTGAAGATACAAAAGAAGCTTTAAGAAAGTTACAAAATCTAGGGCATTACGTTTTTATTTGTACCGGTAGACCATATATTTACGCAAAATATCATTTTGAAAAATATGTTGATGGTTTTATTTGTGCAAATGGTCGATATATCGTGTATAAAGAAGAGGTATTATTGGATGAACCATTGACTAGGAAACAGGTTAGTTATTTTGTGGATAGTTTTGATAAATTAGAATGTGGATATAATTTTAATGGCGTTAATCTTGGCTATGCTCATGGAATTGATTTTAATAAGTTAGCTGATATGCAAACAGATTACGAACATCCATATTTTATTGAAGATTTTAAAACAGAGGAGATCGATGCCCACATGTTTGATGTTCATTTTAATGATCAAGAACATTATCAAAAGATTGTTTCCTATTTACAAGATACAGTAGTTTTAAATGAGCACTTTGGTCATAATTCTGCTGATGCAACAATTATTGGTTATGATAAAGGAATTGGAATTAAAAAACTATTGACGATTTTAAAAATAGAACGTGATAATAGCTATGCTTTTGGTGATGGTTTTAATGATGTGTGTATGTTCAAAGTAGTTGGGCATCCAATTGCAATGGGAAATGGTGTTGATGTGGCAAAAGAAGCTAGTGAATATATTACAAGTGATATTTATGATGGAGGAATTTATAAAGCTCTGCTTCATTATGGAATAATTGAATAAAAAAGAAACCCGATTAACCGGGTTTCTTCTGGTTATTAAGCTTTAACAGTTACGTTTTGAGCTTGTGGTCCACGATCAGATTCGTTGATATCGAATTCAACAACTTGACCTTCTTCTAAAGTTTTGAATCCTTCAGCGTTGATTGCTGAGAAATGAACGAAGATATCTTTTCCATCTTCATCATTTGTAATAAATCCAAACCCTTTTTCTTGATTAAACCATTTTACTTTACCTGTACTCATTAATGGTACCTCCTTGAAAGATGTGCAAAAAGGAAATACTCTATGTAACTCTAAATCACAAATATCGGATTGCGGCGGTACATAAAGGTAATACAATCTTCTAATACTTGTGATACTTTGAAAATTATATTGCTACTTTTGCTCTTATATTTTAACATAATCAAAAAAAGAAATCAAATCCTTTATGTAAACGCTTTAATAAATTTTATTAACTTCAAATTAAGATAGCTAATAATTTGTTAACATTGGCTATAAAAAGTGTTAAAATATCCTTAATAAAAATAAGGAGGAAAAATATATGCCATTTATTTCATTTACAACAAATCATAAATTAACACTTAGGCAAGAAAATGAAATTGCTAAAAGAACTGGGGAGCTGATTACAATCTTACCTGGTAAAAAAGAAGAAAATTTAATGTTACATTTAGAAGATAATCAAATTATGTATTTCCGCGGTGATGACATTCCTTGCATGATGATTGCGGTTAAATTATATAATACAATTGATTTTGATGCTAAAAAGAAATTTACTGAAGAGTTAGTAAAAATGATCAAAGAAACAACAAATATTGAAATTAATGATGTTTATGTTTCGTTTGATGAATATCCAAATTGGGGTAAACAAGGAACACTGTTCTAGTAATGGGAAAAAAGACGAAAATTGCATTAACTGGTAGTTTAACTATGTTGGCAGCTGGAATTGGTAGTTTATTTTATGCTGGTAATTATTTATATAATTTGGCATTAAATAAACAGGCTAATAAAGATGCGATATTTACTAATCCCTCAACAAATAATCAAATACCCGATAAAGATAGAACCGATATAAATAAGAAGGGAGATAGTAGCAATTTTTTTGATACTATTCATTATCAGGATGTATTCTTAGACAGTGATGATGGATTAAAACTGCATGCTTATCAATTTTTGAATTACGGGCATGATTATGTGATTATTGTCCATGGATATACATCTGAAGGTAAATTGATGCATGTGAGTGCTAAACATTTTTATGAGCAAGGTTACAATCTTTTGCTTCCTGATCTTCGAGGTCATGGGCAGAGTGAAGGTGACTATATTGCAATGGGCTGGCTCGATCGTTTAGACATAATTAACTGGATCAAATATTTAATTGATAATGATTCAAAAGTTAAAATTATCCTGTATGGAGTATCTATGGGAGCGGCTACAGTAATGAATGTAACAGGGGAAAAATTGCCTGTCAATGTTATTGCTGCTATTGAAGATTGTGGATTCACTAGTACATGGGAGATGTTTTCCTATCAGCTAAAAGAAATGTATAATTTGCCAAGTCGACCATTTTTAGATATTGCAAATATTGTGACTCAGATTCGAGCCGGTTATTCATTTGGCAAAGCTGAAGCAATCGAACAAGTGAAAAAATCAACTACGCCAACATTATTTATTCATGGCGATAAGGATCGTTTTGTCCCTTTTAAAATGCTCAATCAATTATATCAAAGTGCTAATTGTCCTAAGGAAAAATTGGTAATCAAGGGTGCCGGACATGCTCAATGTGAAAAAATTGGTGGTCAAGTTTATTGGAGTAAAATTGATAGTTTTATTAGAAAATATCAAGACTAATTAATAAATTAGTCTTTTTTATTGTCATAAATTTGTCATAAACATATACTTTTTTGCCGGATAGTGAAATTAATTTTATGTATACAATTTTATACACCAAATAATTGGTTTTTATTATATTTACTAATTTTACATATTTTGGAAGATAAAGTAAAATATAGAGTATGGAGGGTTGAGGAATGGGAGATATTAGTAATGGAACTCGCATATTGCTAACGCAATATTTATTAAAAAGATTAACAGACGAAGATCATGCTTTATCACGTGATGAACTAATTAAAAGAATTGGTGGGTTAGGAACGACGATTTCTAGCAATACGATTAAAGCAGATATTGAATCAATAAAATCTTATAATAATTTGATAAAAGATTGTCAAGATGAGTTGCTTACCCCTTTTATATGCAATGAAAGTGGTAGTATTAATTATGCAACAAAACAAAAAAAAGGTGCGTACGTTGAAAAGACATATTATACTGATGCTCAATTAATTTTATTGACAAGGTTATTAGGTCGAGGATTACATTTAGAAAGTCAAAATGATTCAAAATTATTAGAAAAAGTATTATCAGATAGTTCTTTGTATAAAATAAATCATTATCATTTGTTAGATAATATCAATTCAACTTATGAAGATAATTGTATTACAGTGTATTTAGAGCAAATTATTAAGGCTATAAATACATTTGCTTGTGTATCATTTAAAGAATTGGAATATAGTGTTGTTGAAAACAAAGTTATAGATAGGCCTAGTCATAAAACAATTTTATTATATCCAACTAATATTGATATAAAAAATGATCAAGTATATTTAGTTGGTTACCTAATAAATAGTAGTGAAGATTTTGAATTGGCATATTATCGAATTGATCGCATTGATCAATTGAAAATAACTCGTACCCCTAAATATATCCAAGCAAAGACTGAGTGTTTTAAGGAGCGAATCTGGTTATCTAATGATCCGCTTGATATTGGAAAAGATAATTTGATCAACATTGAATTACGTGTGTATTTAGGAAATGAGAATATTTTTGAAGCTTTGTATCAACGATTTAAGGGATGTACATTCACAGTTGAACAATTCCGTCGATTTGTAAATGTTTCAATTGAACGGGTTCCTGATGATAAAAAGTTAGTCAGTGGCTTTTTACAATTAGCTAATCATGTTGAGGTTTTTAAACCGTTGGAATTAAGAGATAAGATAAAAGAAGAAATTAATCAAATGTATTTGATGTATCGCAGTTAAAAGGAATTCGTAGAATTTCTTTTTTATTTTAAAAAAGTTGATTATTTTTAGAGTCTCTTTACATTTTTTTGAAAAAATATGCAAATTAATTTTGATATTTATTTAAGTTGATAGTTCTATTAATTTTTGTGTTTACAAATGATAACTATATCTATTTTTATTAGTAACGATATTCACAATTCCCAAACCCTAATATTAAAATGAACAGTGGGTTGAAAACTAACAAGCCAAGTCCGAACATTATGCCTTTTCCAAATGCAAAAGAAAGTTTAAAACTAATAACAATGTGATAAAAGATAATAAAGTACATATTAACAAGGGGAATTAAAAGAAATAGAAGCCAAAGTGGTGAAAGTTTTACAATTCGACATAATGCAATATCACTATAAATTGGAATAAAAGCACTGATTCCCCAACGTCTAGCTTTAGTGAATAAACGCCATCGTGCAATTATATTTAAGAGGATGAAAATAAATATAAAAATAGTTGTAGTGCTGCTAGTGGAATAGCTATACTCAAAGTAGTTCATTGAAACCTCCTTTTCAGAATTAATCTTGAATTAATAACTTGTTGAAAACTACATAATCAATATATTAACAAGAAAGTACCTTCCTTACAATAAGGAAGTGATCTTTATTTTATATAGTTATAATTTCTGATGATTTGCGGTTATGCAAGAATATTAGTTTCATTTTCTGTAACTAAGTTTCGTTTGTAAACGTATACAGAAAGTGGTTGGTTTGTTATTCTTAGTTTAGGAGGAAGAAATATGAGACAAGTAAAAAGATGGATTTTGCAGATAGGAATTTGTTTTACACTATTGTTATCTTTGGGTGTATACTCAATGAGTAATGTACATGCTGTTAATGAGGGAATAACTATTACTGATAACACAACCGGCCTTAGTGAGGCAAAGTATCAAGTAACCTTTGTTGTTGACAGTACAAAATTAGGGGAAAATGTTGAAAATATCCAATTACAAGGAGGCTTCCAATTTATTAAGAGTTCTGAAGCTCCCTGGTATCAAGAAAACGGGGCAAGCAATGATGGAATAAGGTGGTATTCGGCTTATGAATATGAGCAGGGAATGTATCCTACTGGAGGATGCGGAAATACTGAACGAACTGAGTTTAATTATAATGGAAACTATATTCTCTATGATATGGTAAAAGATGAAAATTTATATTCTGTCACCTTACCATTACCAGCAACAGAATATTTTTATGGATATTTTGTAACTTATAGTGATGGATCTGCAGTAGTTGTGCAGGATCCTGTTAATCCTTCAAAAAAGAATGAAATTAATAATCATGATGCTACTTGGTCCTATTTTTATGTTGGAAATAGTTCAGATGCATTAGCGGGTCAATCTTATATTTATCCAAGAAATGATAATATGGGTTCTTATCAATACGATACATACATCGCTTATGATGGAACTGAAAATTGTCTTGGGATTTATTTACCGAATGGTTATAGTTTAGGGAATAACTATAAAACGATTTATTTAGCACATGGTAATGGGGGCAACGAAACTGAATGGTGTCAATTAGGATCAGCAGGTAATATTGTTGATAATCTAATTGCTGAAGGAGAACTAGCTGATAGTATAATCGTGACATTAAATAATTCACATTTTAGCGGGACAGGATTTGATATTAAATCGAATGTCATATTGGCTCAAGATGTTGTTAATAATGTAATTCCTTTTATTGAAAAGAATTATAAGGTTTCAACTGATCCTAAGGATCGAGCTTATGCTGGATTGTCAGCTGGTGGTGTTGCGGCAAGTACAGTAATGGAAATTGCACCTGATAGTTTTGGATATTTTGGTATTATTTCAGCAGCTGTTCAAATTGATGATGAAGTATTTACAGACGAACTTATTTCAAAATTACAGACAAAGAAAATCTATCTTTCGGCAGGAACAGTTGATTTTGGGTTGATTAATTCTTTTTTTAAGGCCTCTATCTTAGATTTTATGTTACCTAAATTAGATGCTGAAAATATTGATTATACTTTTGAAATACAAAATGGGGGACATGACTGGAATACGTGGCGCGGAGCTTTTACAACATTTGCTAAAGATATCCTATGGAATCAAGAAAATATTGAATATTGTATAACAGATGGAGCTAATAAAAATATTAAACAGGGAGAAGAACTTAAAATAAAGACTGACATACCATCGTCATTATTCAAAATGCTCATAATTGATGATCAAGAAATTGATAGATCAAAGTATACTGTTTCTGGTGATTTAATAACCATTATTTTACCAAAAGAACTTATTTCAACATTAACAATTGGAGAACATATATTAGTAATAATCGCCAATGAGGGACAAGCAGCTACAATGTTTAATATTACTGCTGATACTAATGTTCTAGATATAGTAGAGAATGATCAGATAACTAAACAATCATCACATACTGCTGTGCTGGCACCTAAGACGGATGATCCTTCGCTGTTTGGAGTTTATTGTCTATTTATTTTGTTAAGTGGGGGAGCAATAGTTGTAATAAAGAAAAAGTATTTTAATTGATATGAGTCTAATATTTTGAAGACTCATATTCTTTTATATTATCAAGATGTTATAATATAGGGAAAGGAGCTGATAAAAATGGATGAGGAAATACTAGAAAGTTTCTTAACCTTTATTCAAAGATGTAACAGCGAAGCTGTTAATAGTAATGATTATAATATTATTCAAAATGTATTTAAGTATATTGGAAAAAAAACATTCCCTTCTATTAATGAATTAGCTCGAGAGGCGAATGTATCTAAGGCAAGTATTTCAAGATTTATAAAAAAATATAGTTTTGAAAATTATCAGCAATTTAGAACCCTATTATCAACTCAAACAACACTCTTAGATTATAATTTGAAAGTATTTTTATCACAGAATATTCTTTTTAAAAGTAATGAAGAAATCAGTGAATATCTTTTTCAACAGTGTCTTGATAATCTTGTTGCAACAAAAGAGAATCTTGATTTAGCAACGCTTTTAAAAATTGTTCAGTTATTTAAGGAAAGCGAGGATATTACTTTTCTAGGTGATGAGCATGATCTTGATGAATTCCTTTTGTTGCAAATCAAATTATTGACTTCGGGGAAGTGCGCATATCTGTTTAAAGTCAGTGAAACGAAGACGGTTAGGAGCTATTTTTTTAATGAAAATTCAGTTGTTGTTATCATTAATGTATGTGACGGTTTTTTTCACTACCATGATGCGTTAGAAAATGCAAAAGAAGTTGGGGCTAAGGTTATTTATATAAGCCAGGATTATAATAAAGAGGTTGCTGACAAGGTAGATATTTTTTATCGTTACGGAGTAGAGTGGTCAATAAATACTGGCTATGTATCACTGTATTATATTGGTGAGTTACTGGAAAAATTATGTATTCGTAATTTTTAGACAAATAATTTATAATGATGTAAGCAGCCTCAAAAAATATAACCCTAATACTAAGTTATAATGATAGGGTGTGCTTATCTAACCTTATTTAGTATTATTTTTAAGATTTGTGATTATTAGATATATAATCAATTATAATTACATTGAATAGATTTATTTTGGTTATCTAGGTATGGCTATAGAAGACCTAATCATTATTTAGGTTGAAAATAATTTAATATCAGTATTTGATTTTTAATAGAATTTTTGGTTGTTTTAAATCAAATCCTTTATTTTGAAAGCGTTGACAAATTTTGCGAGGAATGATAATATAAATATGTAATTTATGGATAGTTATTGCACATATGAGGCAACACTAAACCTGTTTACAGATATTTTTCTGTGGCAGGTTTTTTATATTTATACAGGGGTGAATGAATATGATTATAAAGAAAATTTTAAATAATAATGTTGTTATTACAACTAACTATCAAATGGAGGAAATTATTGTTATGGGGAAAGGCTTGGCTTATGGAAAACAAGCCGGTGATAATATTGATATGAATAAGATCAATAAAACTTTTGAAGTAAGTTTAAAACCAAGTCAAAGAAAAATGATTAATATGTTAAAGGATATTCCTCTCGAATATATGGAGATATCTGATTGTGTTATCAAAGAAGCAAAAGTAGACTTAGAAGTCGATGATTCTCTTTATATCAGTTTAACAGATCATATTCATACAAGCATAGAGCGGTATAAAGAAGGCGTTTATTTAAAAAATCATATGTTATTTGAAATTAAGAATTTCTATCCTAAAGAATTTGAGTTAGGTTTATTAACTTTAAAACTTATTAAAGAAAAATATGGAATAAACATGGAAGAGGATGAAGCGGCATTTTTAGCATTACATATAGTGAGTAGTGAGGTTGGTAGAAATATCAGTGATATTTATGAAATGACAAATTTCATATTAGAGATTATTGGTATTGTAAAAGATTATTTTAAATTAGAGTTGGATGAAGATTCTTTATCTTATCATAGATTTGTAACACATTTAAAATTTTTTGGATTACGTGTTTTTAATAAAATAAAGCAAGTGGAAGATATAACCTTAAATAATGACTTGCTTGAAATTATGAAGGAAAAATATGTTGAGTCATATCTTTGTACTTCAAAAATACAATCGCATATTGAAAAGACTTATCATTATGAATTAAATGATGAGGAAGTTTTATATCTTACGATTCATGTTGCAAAAATTATTTCTAAAAAATAATTTGCAAATAGATATTTGTTGGATGGTAACATTAAGTTGGCCAAACCTTCACATTTTGAAGTTTTCAAAAGAATGGAGGAAAAGAGAATGAAATATGAAAAACTTTCAAAAAACATTATTGAAGCTGTAGGAGGGAGTAATAATATTGTAACTTTGCAGCATTGTATGACGCGTTTGAGATTTACTTTAAAGGATGAATCAAAAGCAAATGATCAAAAAATTGAAGCAATTGATGGAGTTTTGTCATTAATCAAGAAAGGCGGTCAATATCAGGTTGTTATTGGTACACATGTTCATGATGTGTATCTTGATGTATGCCAGATTGCAAATATTAAAGAAGATGAAAATTTTGGAAACAAAAAAGAAAAAAAAGGAATTTTTAATTCTATTTTTTCTGCAATTATTGGCTGCGTCGGTCCAATTATTCCTATTTTAGTAGGAACAGGGCTGGGGAAATGTATTTTATTATTTGTATCAATGATGGGATGGGCAAATGCCGAAACATCAATGACTTATTATGTATTTAATTTTGTATTTGATGCTGGCTTTACTTTCTTGCCGGTATTTACCGCAATGGCAGCTGCAAAGCATTTTAAATGTAATATGTATATGGCAGCTTTACTTGGCTGTGCGCTGGTTCATCCACAATGGAGTGGTATTGTTTCAGCGACTGATCCAAAATTTATTGGAGATATGTTTGGTTTCTTACCTTTATATGGAATGCCGTATACATCAACTTTAATTCCAGCTATTTTAATTGTTTTTGTTATGAGCAAAGTAGAATTTGGATTGAATAAAGTATTGCCAGAATTGGTTAGAGGGATGTTAACACCGTTATTTACATTGCTGATTATGACACCGTTAGCATTTGTTGTATTAGCGCCAGCTATGGGGATTATTTCAATTTATTTGGGTAATGCATTGTTATGGTGCTATGATACATTTGGAATGTTTGCTATTGCAATTATGTGTATTATTTATCCATGGATGGTTGCAACGGGTATGCATGCTACTCTAGCAATTGCAGGAATTCAGATTTTATCACAATCAGGATATGACCCATTTTCAAGAACTTTAACTTTAACAGCGAACATGGCGCAAGGTGCTGCTGCTTTTGCTTGTGCGGTTAAAACAAAAAATAGAGATTTTAGGAATACCTGCTTATCTGCCGGATTTACTGCTTTCTTTGCAGGAATTACAGAGCCATGTATCTATGGTGTGTCAATTCGTTTGAAAAAGCCTATGTATGCAGTTATGATTGGAAGTTTTACTGGAGGATTATATGCTGGTTTTTGTGGATTAAAAGCATTTGCTTTCATGACTCCTAGCATTATTAATTTACCAATGTGGGTAGGGGGGAACAACCCTAATAATCTTATGAATGCTATTATTACTATGATTATTTCAGCTGTTGTAACGTTTATTGCAACTTTAGTTATTGGTTTTGATGATCCGAAAGAAAGTGAAGTAAAACACGATGATAATAAATTAAATCAAGTGAATTGTCCTGTTAAAGGGAAGATTGTTCCATTAAACGAAGTTAACGATGAAATGTTTTCAAAAGAAGTTTTAGGGAAGGGGGTTGCTATTATTCCTGTAGAAGGAAAAATCTATGCTCCTGCTAATGGGATTATAAGTGCAACTTTTGAAACAAAACATGCAATTGGCTTAACAACTGAAAATGGCTCTGAAATTCTAATTCATGTTGGAATTGATACCGTTAAATTAGAAGGAAAACCATTTATTCAATATGTTGAAAAAGGTGAGTATGTAAAAGCGGGGTCATTGTTATTAGAATTTGACTTAAAAATGATTAAAGAAGCGGGCTTAGACTATACAACTATGGTTGTTGTAACAAACTCTAATGATTATTTAGAAGTTATTCCAACAAAATTGAAAAAAGTAACAAAAACTGATTCAGTTTTAACTATTATTTAAGGATGTGATAATATGGTGTATGCAGATTTACATGTTCACACTGCTTATAGTGATGGTATTCATTCTATTGAAGAAACGATCAAATTAGCTAAGGAAAAAGGAATTAAAGTGATTGCAATTACTGATCATGATACTGTTTTTCATTTCAAAGAAGTGCAAAAGGTATGCCGGCAAAATGGTTTAGAAACAATTCGTGGGGTTGAAATGAGCTGTTATGACTACGATGTACACAAAAAGGTGCATGTTGTTGGTTTGGGGTTAAATAACCATCCGTATCATGTTGAAAAACTATGTCAAAAGACTTTACAATGTAGGGATGAGTATCATCATGAACTTATTAAAATATTAAATCAAAAGGGCTTAAATATTACTTACGAAGACGCTAAAGAATACGCTCCGTATAATATTGTCTTCAAAATGCATTTATTCTTGGCGATTGTTCATAAGTATCCTGAGTATAATGATATTAATAAGTATCGAGAATTGTTTATGAGCGAGACTTCGCTAGATGTAGACTCTAAAATGGGATATATCGATATTAAAGAGGGGATAAAGGCAATTCGTGAGGATGGAGGAATTGCTATTATTGCCCATCCTTGTGAATATAAAAATTATGATGAAATTGAAAAATATGTCAGCTATGGCTTACAGGGAATTGAAATATCACATCCTAGTATGGAATCTGAAGATTATCCTTTAACACAGGAACTTGCAAATAGATTTCATCTTATAAGAAGTGGTGGCAGTGATTTCCATAATATCCATTTAACTGCAATTGGTGATTTTGGATTAACTAAAGAGCAATTTGATGAATTGAAAGAGGAAATGGGTAGATAAGATGCGAATAGTTAATATTAAAAATTTTAGAGATATTAAGGGATATAGCTCTCAAGATGGTTTTGTAATAAAACCCTACATGATTTTTAGGGGTGGTGCTTTAGATAAATTAACTATAAAAGAACAAAATCATTTTGTTGATCATTTAAAAATAAAATATATTCTTGATTTTAGAGATGAAGCTGAAGCAAGCTTAGCACCGGATAAGCAGCATGAAAATATTTTATATGAACGTATCAGTGCTCTTAAAATGCAATCGCATGATCAATATGGTTTTGATTTTGGTACTATGCTGCAAGGAGAGATGACTAAAGAAAAATACAACTATCTAATGTCTTATATCAAAGCAGGATATAAAGAGATGGCTTTTAATAATCCTGCGTATCATCGCTTGTTCGAATTGTTATTAAGAAATGATGGCTATGTTTATTTTCACTGTACTGCTGGAAAAGATAGGACTGGAGTTGCCGGCTTTTTGATTATGATTGCTCTAGGAATGAGTGAAGAAGATGCAATCCAAGAATACTTGTTATCCAATATTTATTTAAAAGAAAGTAATGATGAATTATGTCAGCAGCTACAAATTCCTGAGAAATTAAGGGAGGAATGTAGACCCTTATTATATGTTCAAAGAGAATTGATTGAAATAATGATTCAATCAATTCGGGTTAAATATAGAAGTTATGATGAATTTTTATTACAAGAATATAATTTTGATAACGAAAAAAGAAGAAGATTGAAAGAAATATATTGTGAATAGGTGGTGGAAATTTTGCCATTTGATATTAAATTCTATATAGTAAATCATGGAATATGGGTTATAAGAATTATGATTGCTGCATTTTGCGGCTGTTTGATTGGCTATGAACGAAGTAGTCGAAATAAGGGGGCGGGGGTGCGTACACATGCTATCCTTGCTTTGGGGTCTGCTTTAATAATGTTAGTATCAAAATATGGTTTTATAGACATAAATGAAATAGATGGTTCTCGTATAGCTGCCCAAATCGTAAGCGGCGTTGGTTTTTTGGGCGCAGGCGTTATTTTTGTAAAGAATGGTAATGTTTCAGGTTTAACAACTGCTGCTGGAATGTGGGCAACATCTGGAGTAGGAATGTGTATTGGTGCAGGATTATATGATATCGGAATTATAACAACAATTATTTTGATAGGATTACAGATATTGTTTCATAGGGGGTTCTTTTTAAAGGTCACACAAAATAATCAAAACATACAAATGGAAATCTATTATGAAGATTATGCATTGAAAGATATTCGTGAAGTTTTTGATAAATATGGTATTGATATACATTCTATGAAAGTTGAGAATCTAAAAAATAAATCTATGTTTTTAGAAATGGAGACTTATGTGAATAAAGGGTTTCAAAAAGAATCACTAGTAGAAGAAATGATGAATAAAACATATTTTAAAATGTTGAACTATTATTAGAAGAGAGAAAATCTCTTCTTTTTTATATATTTTAATTGAGATAAAAATAATTAATGAAAACTATTTTTTGATTTCTGAATATATGCATGAATCGGCTTAAACTGGTGAAAATTATATTTAATGATTTAAAGATTGAAATGTTCTTTATTTTGAATCATCAAGATTTTTTAATACCTATCTAGATAGTACTGGCAAAAAATAGTTTCCATTTAAGGAAACTATTTTGATTAAAAAAATTGTATTATCTATAATTTAAGTAAAGAGAGGGGAGGATATAAGGCGATTTATAATAGAACTGATCAGGTAATTTTAAATCAAATAGTGCACTCCATTTTATACAATATTTGTATGACTCTTTTTAAATGAATGACTTGGTGAAAAGGAGGAAGTAAGTATGCAAGCTTTAAATAGTTTTTTTGAAAGATATTTTATGCCCTTTGCAACAAAGCTTAATAGTATTAAAGGGCTTATTGCTATTCGGGATGCTTTTGTTCAAATATTCCCTCTTACATTTGTAGGATCAATTGTTGTTTGTATTAATGTTGTTTTATTAAGTTCATCAGGATTTATTGGTCAATTTCTTGTTAAAATAATTCCTGATTTAGATGATTTTCAAGCAGTTTTATCTCCTGTAAGTAACGGAACAATTAATCTCATGGCTGTTTTTATTGTTTTCTTAATTGCAAGAAATATGGCAAAACAGTATGAAGTAGATGGATTAAAAGCTGGATTAACTGCTTTAGCTTCATTCTTTGTATTATATCCACCTAAGGTTGATGGAATGTTAACGGAATCTTATCTAGGGGCAAATGGAATTTTTGTTGCTATAATTACAGGGTTACTAGTTGGATATGGTTTTAGTAAGTTAACAAAGATCGATAAACTTCAAATTAAGATGCCGGATCAGGTTCCACCTGAAGTATCAAAATCATTTATGATTGCTATTCCTACCGCAATCATCATTATTTTAATCTCTGTTATTGCTTATTGTATTTCGCTGATAGAGCCTCAAGGATTAAATGCTTTAGTTTATGCGATTTTACAAGCCCCTATTCAGTCTTTAGGAGCTACACCGTTTACACCTATGATTCTTATTTTTATGGCAATGATCTTATGGTCAGTAGGAATTCATGGAACCTTTACTGTTTCTCCGATTTATATTACTTTATATGCTTCTATGAATATTGCTAATATTTCTTATGCAGCACAGGCAGGAACAACTGCGGGCTCTCCGTATCCATATACATGGTTTGCCTTGTTTGAAAACTATGGATGTATTGGTGGGACGGGTAATACATTAGCGTTGATTGTTGCTATTTTGATTCTTTCGCGAAAGAAGGGATGGAAAAGAGCTGATTATACAAAAACTGCAAAGATTGGTCTTATTCCAGGATTATTTTGTATCAATGAACCTATTATCTTTGGTTTGCCAATCGTATTAAATCCAATCCTTGTAATTCCGTTTATCTTAAGTCCAATTGTTTCAATGGGTCTAGGCGCATTGATGATTTCTACAGGACTTGTTTTGCCTGGAACATTAGATGTTGGATGGACAACACCACAGCCTATTAAAGCGTTTTTATCAGCTTCAGGTTCGTGGGAGACTGCTATTTCAGTTTGTTTTGTATTTATAATTTGTGTTTTGATTTATTTACCATTTGTTGCCTTGGCGAATAAACAACAGACTAATCAATAGAAAGGAGTTATGTTATGAGACTATTTCCTAATGATTTTTTATGGGGTGGTGCAACAGCTGCTAATCAATTAGAGGGAGCGTATAATGAAGGTGGTAAGGGATTGAGTACAGCCGATATGGTAAAGTTTGTTCCTAGAGAAATAAGCTGTGGCAAAAATACAGAAACTGTTACTTATGAAGAAGCAATAGAAATAATGAATGGAAAGCACGATAATGAATATTATCCCAAAAGATGGGGGATTGATTTTTATCATCATTATAAAGAAGATATTGCTTTAATGGCAGAAATGGGATTTAGATGCTTCCGTATGTCAATCAATTGGACAAGAATATTTCCAAACGGGGAAGAACAAGAGCCAAATGAAGAGGGATTAAGGTTTTATGATAATGTGTTTGATGAATGTTTAAAATATGGGATTGAGCCGCTAGTTACATTGTCGCATTATGAAACCCCTCTTCAGCTTGCTTTAAAGTATAATGGATGGGAAAATAGGAAAATGATTGAATTCTTTGTTCATTATGCGGTAACAGTTTTCAAACGCTATCGAAATAAAGTAAAATATTGGATACCTTTTAATGAAATCAATATGTCTTTGCATTTACCTTATACAGGCGGTGCTATTTTCATTGAAAAATCACAAAATGAATTAGAAACTATTTTTCAAGCTTTGCATCATCAATTTATTGCTAGTGCGTTAGTAACAAAAAAAGCACGGGAAATTAATCCTAATTTTCAAATAGGATCAATGTTAGGTATGTCTTTATATTATCCAAAGACAAATAATCCAGAGGATATTTTGGCTGCTCAATGGGCAAATCGTGTAAATTATTTTTTCTTAGATTTATTATCAAAAGGTGAATATCCTGAATATGCATTTTCTTATATGAAGAAAAAAAATATTGAATTGAAGATGATGGAAGAAGACTTATCGCTGCTTAGAGAGAACACAGTCGATTTTAATTCTTTTAGCTATTATTATTCTTTATGTACGTCTGCACATCCTGAAAATGAAGAAGGGCTGATTGCTTTTGTTCCTGAAAATGAAGTTATTGATGAATTTCATCCAAGAAAAGTTCGTAATGAAAATTTAGAAGTTACAGATTGGGGCTTCCAAATTGATCCAATTGGACTAAGGGTGGCTATTAATGAGGTATGGGATCGCTATCATAAAGCTATTATTGTTTCAGAAAATGGCTTAGGCACATATGATACTCTGACAATAGATAAGAAAATCCATGATGATTATCGTATTAAATATCTAAAAGAACATATTCAGCAAATGAAGATTTGTATAGATGAAGGAGTTAAAGTTATTGGGTATACGTCATGGGGATGTATTGATATTGTCAGTGCAGGGACTTCTGAGCGCAGTAAACGATATGGATATATTTATGTTGATAGTGACGATTACGGTCATGGGAGCATGAAAAGATATAAAAAAGATTCTTTCTATTGGTATCAAAAAGTTATCAAAACTAATGGAGAAGATCTTGGTTAGTAGTTTAAACTGAAAACTCTTACTATGTATGAGTAAGAGTTTTTCGTGTATAATAAAAAAAAGGGGATGGCTATTATGATGGTTGATAAATTAAATGATGTTCTTAATCATGTTGAAACATATACTACGATGTATGTGTTTTGTTCTTATACCAAATCCCATATTCATGATATCGCGGATATGACTATCGAAGAGGTCGCAAAAGCTTGCCATACCTCTAAAGGACAGATTTCAAAATGTGCTAAAAATCTTGGCTTTACTTCTTATTTAGAGTTTAAAGACGCTTGTATTGATTATATACATTCTTTTCAAGATAAACCGTCATTCTTTTCAAAAGAATGTGATCTTTCTCAAAATACAAAAATGTTTGCTCAGTCTATGTCAAAAACAATTACATATGTAGGGGAGAAGATTAATTATTCACATCTTAATCGTCTGATTAACGATATTTTAAGAAGTAAAAAGGTTTATCTATATGCTCAAGGAGATAATCGTTCTCTCTGTAATGTTATTCAAGTAGAATTAAGTACTCTATATATTCCGGTTGTAATTTGTGATGCAGATTTCATAAAATCATATCAGTTTAAAGAAGAGCATCTTTTGATTATTTTAAGTACTAATGGGACTATTTTTCAGCTGAACAAAAGAATCATTTCACGTTTAGTTCATGCAGAAGTTAATACTTGGCTAATTACTTGCAACTGTGATATTGAGTTTTCTAAAAATAAGCTTATAGTTCCTTCGTGTAAAGCAAAATATAATAAATATGCAATTAGGCATGTGATAGATATTGTGATTGCAGCAATGCGCTTTGTTCAGCAGTTATAAATTGATAAAAGCTGAGTTTTATCTTAACTATAAAACTTATGTAACTGTTAAAGACAGCTGATCATGTCACAGTGAAATAAAAAACAGTGAAAGTTTTATTGTGGTAAAATATTGCGTTTTTAAATTAAGCAAGCTGCGATTATTAATTAAAACGCAAAGACTTTTTTGTAAACTCTCACTATTAATATCTTTTATTTATTTTTCCATTTTTTTGAAAAATCCGAATTTTCAGATTCATTATGTCCTCTATGTCCAAAGACTTGATGTTGAGCTAATGCTTTTTCTAGTTTTTTAAATTCTTCGTTGCTCAAAGTTATAGAAGAAGCCTGTAGATTTTCTATGATTCTATCTTTGTTTTTTGAATCAGGAATAGGTACAACATTAGGATATTTATGCAATATCTATGCTAATGAAATTTGAGCTGGTGTTGCTTCTTTCTCTTTTGCAAACTGATGAAGTATATCTATAATAGGTTGATTTTTAACAATGTTTTCTTGTGTAAGCTGTGGAACAAACTTTCTTACATCATCACCCTCAAATTTTGTTTCTGAAGTTACTTTTCCTGATAGTAGTCCACTTGCAATTGGAGAGAAGGCGACAACACCAATCTGATTATCTAGACAATATGGAAAAACATCGTCTTCACAGTCTCTTTCTAATAATGAATATAAATTTTGTACTGCTGTAACTGGTGTGAGTTCATGGGCTTTTTGTATCGTTTCTTTTGTAACTTGTGAAAGGCCCCATCCTCTAATTTGCTTTTCTTGAATTAACTTTCCCATCACTAATGCAACATCTTCAATAGGAATATCGCGATTTATTCTATGTAAATAATAAAGATCGATATAATCTGTTTTTAAATTTTTCATTGATTTTTTTAAGTGCTCTCGAATAACTTTCTCTAATCCATTATTTTCAACTTCTTGGATATTTAGATATAATTTGGTTGCAAGAGTTATATCTTTTCTAAAAGGCTCAACTGCTTTTCCTACAAGACGTTCGTTATGCCCTGCTTCAAACATTTCTTTACCATAAGTTTCAGCGGTATCAAAAAAAGTACAACCTTCTTGATATGCATTTCTTATTGCTTCAATTGCATATTTTTCACTTGGCACTTGACCATATCCATGGGAAAACCCCATGCATTCCATACCAATTTGTGATACTAATAAATGACCAATTTCTCTTTTTTGCATAATTTTCTCCTTAACTATAATATATTTTTATTGATTTAAGTTTAAGAAAGGATACTCAAATCTTTACATGTATTATTTCACAAGATAAAATAATAATTATATAATATAACATTTTTATAGGGCTATAAGTTTTATTTATAAAATGGAGGAGAAAATTATGGAGTTATCACAACTTGAACAATTTATTGCTATTGCAAAAAATCAGACTATGACAAAAGCTGCACAACAGCTTCACATATCACAGCCAGCCTTAAGTATTGGATTAAAAAAGTTAGAGGAAGATTAATTGAAAAAATAGATTGCTCTTAAAATGCTTAGTTATTGTAATTATTTTATTAGGGCTTATTCAAAAGATACAGAATCAGAGAATTAACCGTCTCAAAGAAATACTGAGTATTATAATGAAGATAGTTCCAGCAATCAAGAGAATGGAGCAAATAACGTTTTGAATGATGCAGATTATATTGGATACATTACGATCTCAAGTTACTTTCTGTTCTTCTATCCGTTTTTCTGATAGATAATAGTATTTATGCGGACATTCTCGATTTTCTTTCCCTTTTTTTATAAACAAGTTATTTGATATTAGGGTAATTAGTATGATGATCAAGGCTTTAATTATAAAGATTTTATAATCAGTACAATTATAATTAAGGTTCTCAATCAAAGCTATAACGGTGTTATATAAGTGTATATATTTACTAGGATTCTTTTATTTTAGTATTGTTAGTTTCATAACAGTAGTGAGAGATGAACTACGAACCATAATCATAATTTTCCTACTTTATTTGAAAGTATAGTGTTTATCCAGATAGTAAAAAATTATATATAAAACTATATAATTATTTACTAAATATTGAGAAATATATTGAAATATTTTACTAAATTTTATATATTATATTGGTACTAGTTATTTGAAAACGATTTCAGTGGCATAATAGGTGAATAACTATTACAACATTCTATAAAAGGGAGATTATATATGAAGTCAAAGTTTTTTAAAAGTGCATTAGCACTAACCTCGGCTCTAAGTCTTTCAGGAATAAATATGTTTTCAGCCGTAGCTAAAAATCTTGATACTACTGGTTTAGAAACAGAGTATGAAATGTTAGAACTTGAAAGAACTAAACCCGGAACAAATTTAATTAAGAATGGTGGATTTGAAACTAATAAAGGTCAATACTGGAGTACAACAGGTGATGGTCAAATTACTGATTACCCAGGTGCGGCTCATAACAGTAAAGTTTGCGGGTTATTACCATCATTCAGTAAAAATGCATCAGTATATCAAACATTATCATTAGAGAAGAACAAAGAATATAAAGTAACAGCCAAAGTTTTAAGTGCTGATGCTGCTGCACAAGCAATTGTTGCTATTAAAACACCAAATGTAGAGAATTTAAATCCTGCTATAGAACAAGCAATTACATTTAATGAAGCTTGGCAATATCAAGATTTAACATTTACATTTAATAGTGGAGAAAATAGTGAAGTAGCATTAGCTTTTATTAAATGGACAGAATCAACTGAGAATGCTACATATAAATCACAAATCTATATTGACGATGTAACATTGAGTCAAATAGGTACTGAGACTACTCCAAATGATGAAAAATATGAAGTAATTTGGAAAGATGAGTTCGATGGAACAGGTGCTATTGATAACAATGGATTAGATAACTCTAAATGGGGTTATGAATTAGGGTGTATTCGTGGTGTTGAACAACAACACTATACTAAAGATAAAGAAAACGTACATGTTGATGACGGTAAACTTGTCTTAGAGGTGACAGATCGTGCTAAGGAGTCACAATATAAAAATCCACGTGGAGATCGTCAAGTTATTTATAATTCTGGAAGCGTTAGAACACATGGCAAACAAGATTTTTTATTTGGGCGTATTGAAGTATTAGCAAAATTACCAGAAGGACAAGCAACTTTCCCAGCATTCTGGACATTAGGGTCCGATTTTACGTTAGATGGATCTATTAACGGTGACCAAGGAGATGGTTGGCCTTTATCAGGAGAAATTGATATCATGGAATCGATCGGTGATCCTAATTTTGTTTATGAAACGTTACATTACAGCGATACCAATAAACCAGGATATACACCGGGAGCAGATAATGGTAAATATGCAGGGAACGGCAAAGGGTCAAAAATTACTACACCAGGTGTTGTGATCGATGGTGAAACGTACCATGTATTTGGTATTAACTGGTCTGAAGGTAAAATGGAATGGTATATTGATGATCAAATTGTAAGAAGTGTTGATTATAGTGATGATCCTGCTGCCAAAGCAGCATTAGACCGCCCTCAATATATTCAATTAAACTTTGCTACTGGTGGAAACTGGCCAGGAGATGCAGGTTCAAACTTAGCAGGACAAACATTTAAAGTTGAATATGCATACTATGCACAAAATCAAGAGCAAAAAGCAGCGGCAGAAAAATACTATGCTAATACTGCAGCTCTCAATGTAAAAGATTTATCAATGGTAGAAGGTGTTGTACCAGATTTATTAAATGAAGCAACATTAACAGCAGGCAGTGAATTAGTAGACTTATCAGAGTATACAATTGATTACTCAATAGATAATGAACATATGTTTACTACAAACCCTGACTTAAACGATAACTCTCAAAGCAATGATCAAAATCAAACTAAGGTAGAATGCTTAATAGATGGCGCAGCTAGTAAAGAAAAAATTGCTAAACTGGCACCAGGTGAATACAATATTCATTATTCCGCAATGCATGATAGTAAACCATCAGTACGTAAAACAGCAAAGCTAACAGTAGTTGAAAAACCACTATTACCTAGTGATATGGATTTAGAAGGTGTTATTGGTAATAAATTAGAATCAATTGCATTACCTGAAGGATGGGGATGGGTAAACCCAAATATGGTAATTGATACTCATACTGGAGAATATGAAATTATTTATACTAAAGTAGACTTTTCTAATCCAGTAAAAGTAACAGTTAGAGCAACTGAAAAAGCAGATGTTGATACTATTGCACCAACAGAAAAACCATCTAAAGATAATACTTCTGTTAAAACGGGTGATAATGCGCTTGTTGCTACTTTCGCAATGTTAGGAACAATCTCTTTAGCAGGAATTACTCTACTAAAGAAGAAAAACTAAATAGTACAATTATGCCACAACAGACAACCTCCGGCTAACAATCGGTGGTTGTTTTATTTAATAATAAAATGATAAATGCTTATAATTAATATTCAATATGGTGATGTTAATTATGAATCAATAAAAAATTAGATTGTCTAATAAAATATTTATTAAATTTTAGGTAAAATGTATAACTGATGTGTTGCGTTACATGATTATTCAATGTAATTTCCCCTCATCTAATGAAGTTTGGCTTTACACAAAATCGCTTACAGACTTCGCCTACAATCCATAAATTGGAATCAAATCTTTCTTCATTACAATATTTTTTCAGTAAAATTATACTTTTATAGCCAAGACTACTCTATAACTGAAAGATATTTTTGTAGTCAAAGATATAAACCGGACATGTATATATTTGCTGCTATAATAATATATTAATCAGCAGTATCATGGTCATGTTGGTCATTCGCTAATTTTAAATTGTTCAAATCGATTATAACAACAGTTAGATTTTCTTATGATCGGGTTATTACAATCTGTCTCATATGCATTTCGATTTTTGAGACCAGTATTTAATAACTCTAATTTTAGAATGCATCTTAAAAGAGGTATTAGATATATTTAATTTGCAAAACAAATAAAAATTTCCTATTTAAGACTTTATACTCTACTTTGATTATCCACATGGCTAGAATCAGTGAATATCTTATTCATTTTATGTATTAGCAGCATATGCTCGAGTAAATGTCCTATCAGAAATATCAAATAACAGATTTTTTATATCTATAGGTGTTGCATACAACGGATTTTATTTTACTGATTTTCAAGTGTAACAGAGATGTTTTTTATGAAATCTTTATTCTACACTAACAATGATGTACCTCTATATTTAAATAGATTAAAAAAACAATTTTTATCATTTATAGACATAAGTATGTAATTTTATGTTAAAATTTAGTATAAGCCGGTTGGCTAATTTGATAGCAGGAGGGATAAATGTATTATAGTTTTGATTTATTGCTAGTAGGATAAGTTGATTGCATTTTTGGAGGAAATAAATATGAAAAAAATTTTAACATTTGCTTTGGCAGCATTAATGATTATTTCTATGACTGGATGTGCTGGAAACGATAACACCCAGAAAGAACAGGAAAAGGTAGTTACATCTTTTTTTGATAATATAAAGGAATACAAGCTAGATGAATTAGAAAAGCTGGGAACTGATGATTATACTGATGTACTTGATATTAGTTCTATAACTGATGGATTTAAGAATTTTGAAGATGAAAATGTTTATGGTGAATCCTTTGTGAAAGAAACCGAAAACTTTGTTAAAAAAGTCTTTGATAAATTAATAAAAGAGTATAAAATAACTTTTGATGACGAAGAAGAAAATACCGTACTGGTTAAAGGAAAAAGACTAGATGAAAAATCAATCGATATGACATCAGCACAAGAAAATATTAATGAACTGGCTCAGAAGTATCAAGAAGAAAATATGGAAGAGTTATCTAAAATATATTTAGAACAGGGACAAGAAGCAATGATGAAAAAGATTTTTGATGATTTGTCAAAAGAGTTATATAATCCGTTATATAAAGAATTAGACAACGCTAAGTATACCGAATTTACATTTAAATTTGAGATGGTAGAAAAAGATGGAAAATGGCTAATTGATAAAATTAGTAAAGAAAAATAGATTTTTAAATATTGGCAATAATCAAACACTTGTGAAATATGATTATTTATTGAAATAAAGACAGTATTTTTTGTCGTGTTTTTTTAATGTTATAAGCTGATATACTAATAATGAGGTGAAAGAAATGGTATTAGAGTTAGAGAGTTTAAATATTAAAACAACTGAGCTTCAGATAGCTGTTGTAAGGCTCCCAGAGGTATTTCTAGAAAAATCAATATCACCAGCAAGCCCTACCATTTTATTTGTCCGGAATACGAGAAAATCAGTATAGCCGATTGGGTTGTTGTTGAAGTAAAAAGGAAGACTCATAATAAAAATACTGACATTTAGGCCCAATTCATTTGTGGTATACAAATTAGAAGAATCAGATAAATTTGAAAAAAAGATGTATAAACATTTTTGGAAAAACAAGCAGTTGATATAACTGCTTGTTTTTTGTCTGCAATAAAACCCCCAGCTAGGCTGGGGGTCTCAAAAAGCTTTAGCGGAGTGATAATGAAAAACCTCACGTGATATAATATAAATGCGGCTACCAACTGCAAAAATAAGATATCACTGAGGAAATGACAAATGAATAAACAGTATTCAGATGACTTACATAGTTTATCACACACAAAATGGAGTTGCAAATATCATATTGTATTTGCACCAAAATATAGAAGAAGAGCATTTTATGAAGCAAGAAGGGTAGAGGTAGGAGCAATACTAAAACAATTATGTGAATGGAAAGGCGTAAATATAATAGAAGCGGAAGTATGCATAGATTATGTACATATGTTAGTAGAAATACCGCCCAAATATAGTGTTTCAGGGTTTATGGGGTTTTTAAAGGGAAAGAGCAGTCAAATGATATATGAAAGATGGGCAAATGCAAGATATAAGTACAGACATAGAGAGTTCTGGTGTCGAGGATATTATGTAGATACAGTAGGAAAGAACGAAAAGACAGTGAGAGAATATATTCAAAATTAGTTAGCAGAAGATAAGTTGAGTGATCAAATGAGTATGGAAGAATTTATTGATCTGTTCATAGGAGAACTTGATGCTAGAATAAAAACTGTACTAGTTAAATAGCAGAACTAGCAGTCATGTGGTGTAATATCATAAGAAACGAAAGAGGTATATGACAAATGTGTAAATAGACATTTACTAATAAGTTTAAACAAGGTGTAGTTAATTATGTTTTAGATTATCCTGATGAATCTAAATTAGCTATTGCTAAACAGTTTGGTACTGCTGATAGTACAGTTCATAAATGGCTTAAAGAAGCTAATAATAACGGTACAATAAATTCACGGGGAAGTGGCAATTATTTTAGTGATGAAGCTGAAGAAATAGACAAGCTAAAAAAAGAATTAAAAGATACGCAGGATGCTTTAGATGTCTTGAAAAAGGCTAATGGCATACTGGGGAAATGACTAAACAGCAGCTGCATCATCAGGTTAAAGAAAAGGTAATCCCTAGGAAATGCATTGTATAAGCTTTTATACTTACGCATAAAAGAATTAAGTGCAAAATGGGAAACGGGCATTGTTTTGAATTGGTCAATGGTATTAAATCAATTAATGATTGATGATAAATTCAGAGTTAGAATTGATCTTTATCTTTCATATTAGAGAACTCATTTAGAGTATTTGAAAGACTGGCATTTTTGTTGGTCTATAAGTACTTAAACGATTATTTATATACTCTAATTTACTAACTTTGTGTATTTGTAGTAAAAAACCACAAGAATTTAAAATTACTTACACACTTTTCTTGACAAAGTCATCTGGGGAAGGATTCTATAACACAATTAGAATACATTCGTATTGTGAATTTCAATCACCAAACAATAATGGGCAGAGATATCAGTAGGTTAGTTAAAATTAATCTGCTCTTATATTAAATAGTCCAACTCTTGACATAGTACCACTTTGCATCTTTATCATTTTTCATTAATGATAAGCCAACTGTTTTCACCATAGTTTTTAGGCTATAATCTGATTAGATATGGTCAATATCACATTCGATAGTTATAGATAACTTGGATTTACCGCTTAATATCCTATATATAAT
>SKFA01000024.1_pt1 | contig 144162 bp, 134 predicted proteins | sample 4820291 | NCBI WGS metagenome assembly SKFA01 (sample SAMN11008795, study PRJNA524170) | human gut metagenome | isolation source: fecal sample from pouch patient p30 | place: Israel: Tel-Aviv | reverse complement strand
CCTGAGCCAGGATCAAACTCTCCATTGTTTATTTAAACAACTCTTCGTTTGTTTAGCTCTTTTTTCTTTTTTATCCTTCTGGATATTGACGTGTGTTTCTTAATTCTGTTTAGTTTTCAATGATCTCTCCGGCTTCTTTTGCCGACTTGAATATCTTACACTCTTTTCGCTTTTTAGTCAATCTTTTTTTTAACTTTTTTTGCTTTTTCTCTCCGGTCCTTACGTCCCTTTCCTCGAGTGCCTATTTAATTTACCATATCCCTTTTGTCTTGTAAAGCCTTTTTTGTCTTTTTTTGTAAAAAAATACCACTCCTTCAAAAAGGAATGGTATTTATTCACCTAACTAGTAAAATTACCCGATTTTTTTGTAAACATCAATAAATTCTTGAGCTAAGTCAATAACTACCAAAGCAGTCATTAAGTGGTCTTGAGCATGTACCATTAATAAGTTTAATGGTGCTTTTTCTCCACGAATTTCAGCTTGAATTAATTCTGTTTGAGAATGATGAGCTTCGTTTACTGTTTCTTTAGCTTGTTGTAATGATTCATCAGCTTTTGCTAAGTCACCAGCTTTTGCATATTGAATTGCTTCAATTGCAGAGCTACGAGCACTACCACTGTTTACAATTAGGTTAATTACGATTTGTTCTTGTTCATCCATTTTGATATCTCCTTATAACAATGAATTTTCAGATTTATATCTGCTCTTATATTATACCTAAGTGAAGGGTGCTTTTCAAGCGGTTTCAATTATTTTCAAAATGTAAAAAAAGAAAGCCACTAATGTGACTTTCCAAATTTCTGTAATTATTATTCAATAATATCAGAGATATTTCCAGAACCTACAGTTCTACCACCTTCACGGATTGAGAATTTAGTTCCTTTTTCAATTGCAATTGGAGCAATTAATTCTACAGTTAATTCAACGTTATCCCCAGGCATAACCATTTCTACACCTTCTGGTAATTCAATAACACCAGTTACGTCAGTAGTTCTGAAGTAGAATTGTGGTCTATAGTTAGCGAAGAAAGGAGTATGACGTCCACCTTCATCTTTACTTAAGATATACACTTGAGATTTGAATTTTTTGTGTGGATTAACTGATCCAGGTTTAGCTAATACTTGTCCACGTTGAATTTCTTCACGGTTAACACCTCTTAATAAAACCCCTACGTTATCTCCAGATTCAGCGTAGTCTAATAACTTACGGAACATTTCGATACCTGTAGCAACAGTGTTTTTAGTTTCATGAATACCAACGATTTCAAGTGGGTCATTTAAGTTTAATTGTCCACGTTCAACACGTCCAGTAGCAACTGTACCACGTCCAGTGATTGTGAATACGTCTTCAACTGGCATTAAGAATGGTTTATCAGTATCTCTAGTTGGAGTTGGAATATAAGAATCAACAGCTTCCATTAATTCATGAATAGCTGGAACCCATTTTGGATCTCCTTCTAAAGCTTTTAAAGCAGAACCACGGATAACTGGAGTGTCATCACCTGGGAAGTCATATTCATTTAATAATTCACGAACTTCCATTTCTACTAAGTCTAATAATTCTTCGTCATCAACCATATCACATTTATTTAAGAATACGATGATGTAAGGTACACCTACTTGACGAGATAATAAGATATGTTCTCTTGTTTGAGGCATTGGTCCATCTGTAGCAGCAACTACTAAGATAGCACCGTCCATTTGTGCAGCACCAGTGATCATGTTTTTGATGTAGTCAGCATGGCCTGGACAGTCAACGTGTGCATAGTGACGAGTTGCAGTTTGGTATTCAACGTGTGCAGTGTTGATTGTGATACCACGTTCTTTTTCTTCTGGAGCAGCATCGATAGCAGCATAATCCATTGCTTGAGCTTGTCCATCTTTTGATAATACTGTTGTAATAGCAGCAGTTAAAGTTGTTTTACCATGGTCAACGTGACCAATAGTTCCGATATTTACATGCGCTTTTGAGCGGTCAAATTTTTCCTTAGCCATTTAAGGTTCCTCCTAGTTTATATTTTTGTACATATACATTCTAATTTATTTAGTTGAAAAAATCAATAAGATTTTGATTGGATACTAGTTGTTTCCACCGTTTTTCTTAATAATTTCTTCTCTAATAGATTTAGGTACTGGTTCATAACGATCAAAGATCATTGTGTAGTTACCACGACCTTGTGTAAATGATCTTAAATCAGTAGCATATCCGAACATTTCTGATAAAGGAATACTAGCTTGCACTGTAACAGCATTTCCCCTTTCTTCTTGTCCTTCGATCATACCACGACGTGAAGATACGTCACCCATTACACTACCTAAGTATTCAGCAGGTGCAGTTACTTCTACAGCCATGATTGGCTCTAAGATAACTGGATCACATTTTTTACCAGCAGCTTTTAATGCCATACTTGCAGCAACTTTATATGCCATTTCTGATGAATCGACATCATGGTAAGAACCATCAAATAATGTCGCTTTAACATCTAATACTGGATATCCAGCAATCATCCCAGTTGCAAGAGCATCTTCAAGACCTACTTTAACAGAGTTAATGTATTCTCTTGGAACAGATCCCCCAACGATAGCATCAACGAATTCAAATCCTTTACCTTCATTAGGTTCAAATTTGATCCATACGTGACCGTATTGTCCACGACCACCAGATTGTTTAACATATTTACCTTCACATTCAGCAGCTGTTTTGATTGTTTCACGATAAGCTACTTGTGGAGCACCTACGTTAGCTTCTACTTTGTATTCTCTTCTTAAACGGTCAACGATTACATCTAAGTGTAATTCACCCATACCTGCGATAACTGTATCACCAGTTTCAGGGTTTGTAAATGTTCTGAAAGTTGGATCTTCTTCAGCTAATTTAGATAATCCAACACCTAATTTATCTTGATCTTGTTTTGTTTTTGGTTCAATAGCAAGTTCAATAACTGGTTCAGGGAATTCCATTTTTTCAAGAATAACGAAATTCTTTTCGTCACAGATAGTATCCCCGGTAGTTGTATTTTTAAACCCTACAGCAGCTGCGATATCCCCAGCATAAACTGTTTGGATTTCATTACGTTTATTGGCATGCATTTGAAGAATACGTCCTAAACGTTCTTTCTTATCTTTTGTTGAATTTAATACATACGATCCAGAATCAACAGTTCCTGAATATACACGGAAGAAAGTTAATCTTCCTACAAATGGGTCAGCCATAATTTTGAACGCTAATGCAGCAAACGGTTCTTCGTCTGAAGCATGTTTTTCAATTTCATTACCATCTTCATCAATCCCCTTAATTGAAGGAATATCAGTAGGAGCAGGTAAGAAATCAATAACTGCATCTAACATTGGTTGAACCCCTTTGTCTTTATAAGCAGAACCACATAATACTGGGAATAATTCTACAGCCAATACACCTTTACGGATAGCAGCTTTAACTTCTTCTTCAGTTGGTTCTTCTTCTTCTAAAACTTTCATCATTAGATCATCATCATAAGATGCAGCAGCATCTAACATTTTAGCATGATATTCGTTTGCTTGATCTAAATATTCCTCAGGGATATCTTTGTAAATTACGTTTTCACCTTTAGTCCCTTCGAAGTAAACAGCTTTCATCTTAATTAAGTCGATGATTCCTTCGAAAGTATCTTCAGCACCGATTGGTAATTGAAGTGCAACACCATGTACCCCTAATCTTTTTTCTAAAGATTCTAAAGACATAATGAAGTCAGCACCAGTAGCATCCATTTTATTACAGAATACAATACGTGGTACTCCATAAGTAGTTGCTTGACGCCAAACTGTTTCAGTTTGAGGTTCAACACCTGCTTTTGAGTCTAATACAGTAACCGCACCATCTAATACACGTAATGAACGTTCAACTTCTACAGTGAAGTCTACATGGCCCGGTGTATCGATGATATTAACACGGTATCCATTCCATTGTGCAGTTGTTGCTGCAGAAGTGATTGTAATACCACGTTCTTGTTCTTGTTCCATCCAGTCCATTTGAGAAGCACCTTCATGTGTTTCTCCAATTTTATGAATCTTACCTGTGTAATAAAGGACACGTTCAGTAGTTGTTGTTTTACCAGCATCGATATGAGCCATGATTCCGATATTACGAGTTTTCTCTAATGAGAATTCACGAGACATAATTTTTCTCCTTTCGTTATCATTTGTTGGATATTACCAACGGAAATGAGCAAATGCTTTATTAGCTTCTGCCATTTTATGAGTATCTTCTTTCTTCTTAACAGAAGCACCAGCTCCGTTAGAAGCATCAATAATTTCGTTAGCTAAACGATCAACCATTGTATTTTCGTTTCTTAAACGAGAATAATTTACTAACCATCTTAACCCTAAAGTCATTCTTCTTTCACCAGATACTTCTACTGGTACTTGGTAGTTAGCCCCACCAATACGTCTAACTTTAAGTTCAAGAACTGGCATAATGTTGTTGATTGCTTGATCAAAAACTTCCATTGCTGGGTTTCCAGTTTTCTCTTCTACTTTTTTAAATGCATCATATAAGATGTTTTGAGCAACACCTTTTTTACCATCAAGCATAATGTTGTTGATTAATTTAGATACAGTTTTAGAATTGTACACTGGATCAGGTAGAACGTCTCTTTTAGCAACTTGACCTTTTCTTGCCATTTAATTTTCCTCCTATACTTGATTTTTCTTAAGCTTTTGGTTTTTTAGCACCGTATCTTGAACGGCCTTGTTTACGATCATTAACACCAGCACAGTCCATTGTACCACGTACGATGTGATAACGAACCCCTGGTAAATCTTTAACACGACCACCACGAATTAAAACAACACTATGTTCTTGTAAGTTGTGTCCAATTCCTGGGATATATGCAGTTACTTCCATTCCATTTGATAATCTAACACGGGCATATTTACGTAAAGCCGAGTTAGGTTTTTTAGGTGTCATAGTAGCAACACGTGTACAAACACCACGTTTTTGAGGTGAATTAGTTGTTGTTGGTTTCTTAGCTAATGAGTTAAAACCTCTGTTTAACGCTGGTGATTTTGATTTTGTGGTTTTGTCGTTACGACCTTGTCTAACTAATTGATTAATTGTAGGCATTCCTTGTTCTCCTTTCTTCCATACTTAAACACACGATTCCGGGTGTTTCATATTTCGTAATAAACAACGCGCCCCTATGCGGGCACCGTAGTTCATATTATTACAAAAATATAAATATGTCAATAATTTTATTTGTTTTTTTTAAAAAAATTGATTATATCATTAATAAACAAAATAAAAACCATTTAAACGCTTTTTATATTTAAACAGTTTTTACTCTTTCTTTAATTTTATATCTACTGAATCTAAATAACGCTTTAAAGTATTCATAAATGCTTCTAAATCATCTCTTGTCTTAACAACCATTAAAATTCGTTCTGATTTATTTCGAGACTCAACTACCGTTATCGTTTGCCTTTTTTCAATTGCTCCAGCAATTCGTCGGAAAATCGAATTCATCTCTAAATCTACATTTTTATGTAAATAGACTGCATCCGTTATCAATTCAGCAATCTCTTGGTAGGTAATCACTTCGTCCAATTTTCTTGGTTGACCGAAAACCCGCAGCATTGCTGCATAGGTAGTTAACCAGACATCTCCACTTTTACGAATTTCCGCTGGCAAGAATTTATTTCTTTCAACCGCCTTACGAATCGTATTGCCATTAGCAAATCCCCATTTATCTGCCGCTTCAGTAAACGTCATTACTTGATTCAAATCAATCACATTTACCAACCTCCATTTTTATTATTATAGAACTTTTATGTGTGGTTGTATAGACTTTACAATGCAAGAATATCCGCTAATGCTTTAGCACCATTCATCGTTCCAAATGTTCTCATATCGATAGCTGCTACCGGGGTATTATACTTTGCAAATATTTTTTGAATTGTCGGCAACATAAAACGTTCTTGCGGAGCAATCCATATACTTGAAATTTTTTCACCTAAATTATATTCCCTAATACAACGTTCTTTTAAAAACTCAGCCGGTCCATAAGCTAAAATTATCTCATATTTATTATCATACTCATCATAATTCTTTAATACTGTAAAAATATCTTCCACTGTAGTTGGAACCTTAGAGGCATCCCCAATCTTTTTACAAAATAAGCTTGATGTTGCCCCACCAGCACAACAAATATATACTAACATTTTATTTTCTCCTCTATAAATTTGTTTATTTCTTCTGCAAAAACATCTACTTGATCCTCAAAAACAGCATCCCCACAATCAGCAAATAAAAGATATCGAATTAATTCATTTTTTATTAGTTCGATTTGCTGATCAAGATTTTAATAAGCACAAATCGGATTTTCTTTTTCCTGCATGATTAACGTCAAAACTATTAAATTATCAAATAGGAAACCAAAATAATAACAATAAAACCAGTCGCTCATCGCAGTAATATGTTGCAATGAATTAGAGGTATTAAGCGAGCTAAAGACAAATTCTTGAGTTGATGATAATGAAAAAAACTCTTCTGGTGCTAATCTTGCTGCTGTAGGAACTTTATCGGTAGAACAAACTTTATTTGCATAAAAAGATTTCATTAAAAAAAGAATTCTACTGGCTGTTGATGATTAAAAATAATCGCCGAGCTGCTTAAAAACAAGACCCGTAAACGATTGATAAAAACATACTATACATAAGCAGGCCAAATAACCTCAAAACGATCCACCCAAAGAACCACAGTTTTTCTATATCCCATTGTTTTTTATTACCTCTACAACAGCAAATACATCGGTGGTAATTTGTTCAATTGTTAAGCCGTTACGGAGATCATATTCTGACTTGCCACTACCACGTTGATTAAAATAAAAACATTGCTACCATTTCTCAAGTTCTTGAAAAGGCGATAACTGCATAAGTGCATGTGCTCCACTGCCAGGACTACCATGAAAAAATAAAATCCCTATTTTACTACACAATTGTGATTTACCATAAAGAGTCAAAATACATCCCTAATTCAAGATTTGAGATTCATTCATAACCGCTCTTTGTCACTATATAGTGACAAGTTTATATTAACACTTAGTAACTAGCATTGCAAGTAAATTTATTAACATAAAAAACAAGCAGGGATTAACCTGCTTGTTCCATCATTTCTATTTCATCGTCATTATCAATTAAATCATCCATATCTTCTTGACTCGCTAACATTGCTTCTTCAGCTTCGCGCGCTAATCTTTCCGGTGATTTAAGAGCTCCACGAAGACCAGTCCCCGCTGGCAATAGCTTACCAATTAATACGTTTTCTTTCAATCCTAATAAATGATCTTTCTTACCTTTGATTGAAGCATCGGTCAAGATCTTAGTAGTTTCTTGGAATGATGCTGCAGATAAGAATGATTCAGTTTCAAGAGATGCTTTTGTAATCCCTAGTAATACTGGACGAGCTACTGCTGGATGCTTACCATCTTTTAAAACTTGTTTATTTAATTCAGTAAAGGCGTTTACATTAATATTTGTACCAGGTAGACAACCTGTTTCCCCACCTTCAACTACTTTCATTTTTCTTAGCATTTGTTTAACGATGATTTCGATATGTTTATCAGAAATTTCGATACCTTGAATTCGATATACCTTTTGAACCTCTTTAATAATATAGTTTTCAACTGCTTCAACATCAGCAACTGATAATAATTCCTTTGGATCAATTGAACCTTTAGTGATTTTAGCTCCAATATTGACATGATCACCAACGTTCACCCGGATTTTAGCACCGTATGGCGCTAAATAACTACGCGTTTCTAAATCATTAGTAATAACGACTTCCATTCTTCCAGCGTTATCAATAATATTAGTAACCTCTCCTTCGATTTCACTAATAATAGATTTTGCTTTTGGATTACGAGCTTCGAATAACTCTTGGATACGAGGTAACCCTTGAGTAATATCGGCACCACCGGCAACCCCACCATCATGGAATGTACGCATTGTTAATTGGGTACCAGGTTCCCCAATTGATTGAGCCGCCATAATACCTACAGCTTCTCCTAATTCAACCACATCCCCTGTAGCTAAGTTACGTCCGTAACATTTACGACATACTCCACCTTTAGCATTACACCCTAAAACAGAACGAATCTCTACAGCAGTGATTCCAGCATTAACAATTTCATCAGCTAATGCTTCAGTAATTAATTCTCCACCAGCAATAATTAATTCTTTAGTTTCTGGATGGAAAATATCTTTTTGTGAATAACGACCAACCAAACGGTCATGTAATGGTACAATGACTGATTTATCATCATTATTGTATAATTCTGTAACTACAAAGCCACGATCAGTTCCACAGTCTTCTTCAGAAATAATTACTTCTTGAGCAACATCAACTAAACGTCTTGTTAAATATCCAGAATCGGCAGTTTTTAAAGCTGTATCGGTAGAACCTTTACGAGCACCATGGGTAGAGATAAAGAATTCTGATGCTGTTAAACCTTCCCTAAATGAAGACTTGATTGGCAACTCAATTGTTTCCCCTTTTGGATTTGACATTAATCCACGCATACCTACTAATTGCGTAAAGTTAGATAATGATCCACGGGCTCCAGAATCAGACATGATAAAGATCGGGTTACGATCATCAGCTTCGAACTCTAAACGTACAACTTCTTGAACTTCGTCTTTAACGTCAGTCCATAATTTAATTACATTTTGATATCTTTCTGATTCAGTTAATTTACCTTTATTATAGAACTTTTTAATTTGCTCTAGTTTTTCATCAGCTTTTTCAAAAATTTCATATTTAGCTTCTGGCACTTGGATATCGTATACAGATACAGTTGTACCAGCAATTGTTGAGTAATAGAAACCTTGGTCTTTTAATTTATCAAGCATTAAACTTGTATCAGACATTGCTGAATGTTTAAACACTTCATCAATGATCTTTCCTAAAGATTTTTTATTTAAAGGTTTAATAATCTTTTGATTTCTAATGTGTTCTTTAATATCTGTTCCCATTGGAACAAAATATTTATCTGGAGTAGCGATTAAGTTTTCACTGCTTGGATCATTAATAAATGGGAATTTACCATCAAAGATGTCATTAAATAAAATTTTCCCAACAGATGTGATTAAATAACAATCATTTTGTGCTTTAGTGAAAGTTTCATTCTTTAATGCTGACGCTTTGATTGCTACACGAGTGTGTAATTCTACTGTTTTAGCAAAATAAGCATGATCAACTTCATTACGATCAGCAAAGACAGTTCCTTCTCCTAAGCCACCTTCATCTTCAAGTGTTAAATAATAATTTCCTAATACCATGTCCTGAGATGGTGTAACGATTGGTTTTCCATCTTTTGGACCTAAGATATTATTTGAACCTAGCATTAATTGACGAGCTTCTTGAATTGCTTCTTCACCTAATGGTACATGGACCGCCATTTGGTCACCATCGAAATCGGCATTGAACGCTGGAGTAACCAGTGGATGTAGACGAATTGCTCGCCCTTCAACTAGTTTTGGTTCGAATGCCTGGATTCCTAATCTATGCAATGTAGGTGCACGGTTAAGTAACACTGGATGTTGTTGAATAACTTCTTCAACAATTGGCCAGATCCGATCATCCATTTTATCAATTAATCTTTCAGCAGCTTTAATATTTGTTGCTAATTGATCCCTAACGAGACCATTAATAACGAATGGTTTGAATAGATTCAATGCCATTTCACGTGGAATCCCGCATTGATACATTTTTAAATCGGGACCAACTGCGATTACAGAACGTCCTGAGTAATCAACACGTTTACCAAGTAAGTTTTGACGGAAACGACCTTGTTTACCTTTTAGAGTATGGCTTAATGACTTTAATGCACGTCCACCAGCACCAGTAATCGGTTTTGAACGACGACCATTATCAATCAAAGCATCAACAGCTTCTTGCAACATTCTCTTTTCGTTTTGCACGATAATAGAAGGTGTTCCAAGTTCTAATAATTTCTTTAAACGATTATTACGAGTAATAACACGACGATATAAATCGTTTAAATCAGAAGTAGCAAAACGCCCCCCATCCAATTGTAACATTGGACGCAAATCAGGTGGTATTACCGGTAAAGCTTCAAGAATCATCCACTCTGGTTCATTTGTTGAAGTTCTAAAAGCCTCAATTGCTTCTAATCGTTTTAATAATTTTGTTCTCTTTTGACCTTGAGCTTCTTTAAGTTCTTTAGTTACTTTTGCAAATTCAGCATCTAGATCAACTTGTTGTAATAATGTTTGAATTGCTTCAGCCCCAATTTGGGCTTCAAAAGTATGACCAAATTGTTCAAAACATTTACGATAGTCTCTTTCAGATAATACTTGCTTGTATTCTAATGGTGTACTTCCTTTATCAATAACAACATAAGAAACAAAGTAAATAATTTCTTCTAATTGTTTTGGTGACATATCTAAGATAAGTCCCATTCTTGATGGAATTCCTTTCAAATACCAAATATGAGCGATTGGTGTTGCTAATTCAATGTGTCCCATTCTTTCGCGACGAACAGCTGATTTAGTTACTTCAACTCCACAACGATCACATACTACACCTTTATAACGTACTTTTTTGTATTTACCGCAACTACATTCCCAGTCCTTTGAAGGACCAAAAATCTTTTCACAAAATAATCCGTCCTTTTCCGGTTTTTGAGAACGATAGTTAATAGTTTCAGGTTTTTTAACCTCACCATAAGACCATTCGCGAATCTTTTCAGGGGAAGCTAAGCCAATTTGAATTGCTGAGAATTTATTTGTATTTGCCATCTTTATTCCTCCTATAATGATTCACTTTCTTCGATTTCTTCTAATTCTTCATCAAAATCTTCGTCGATATCTTCGAAATCTTCCTCTTCTTCAACATCTAAATCATCCTCAAGAATTTCTTCTTCTAATTCATCTTCTGTTTCAGGAGTTTCAATCACTTCATCTTTATCGATACTACGAGGGAAACGATGTTCCTCTTCTTCGATATTACGCATATCTACTTCATTATCATTTTCATCTAATAGACGAATATCTAATGCAAGAGCTTGCAATTCTTTCTTTAACACTCTAAATGATTCAGGTAATCCTGGTTCTGGTAATGGTTGTCCTTTAACAATTGCTTCATAAGTCTTAACACGACCAACAACATCGTCAGATTTTACTGTTAATATTTCACGTAATGTATATGCAGCACCATATGCTTCAAGTGCCCAAACTTCCATTTCCCCAAATCTTTGTCCACCATTTTGTGCTTTACCACCTAATGGTTGTTGCGTAACTAGTGAGTATGGACCAACTGAACGAGCATGTAATTTATCATCAACCATGTGGGCTAATTTAATCATATACATGATTCCAACTGAGATATTATTATCAAAATATTCACCAGTACGACCAGAAATAACAGGTTGTTTACCATCTTTAGACATTCCTGCTTCAGCCATGATATCTTCTAGATCACTTGGATGTAAACCATCGAAGGCTGGTGTTGCAATATATAAACCTAATTGACGAGCAGCATAACCTAAATGTAATTCAAGTACTTGCCCGATATTCATACGAGAAGGTACCCCTAATGGGTTTAACATAATATCCAATGGTGTTCCATCTTCTAAGTGTGGCATATCTTCAATTGGTAAAATTTTAGAGATTACCCCTTTATTACCATGACGTCCTGCCATTTTATCCCCTTCAGAAATTTTTCTCTTTTGAACAATATAAACTTTAACAACTTTATTAACACCTGGTTGTAATTCATCACCATTTTTTCTTTCAAATACTTTAATGTCATGAACGATTCCAGCCCCACCATGAGGAACTCTTAATGAATTATCTTTAACTTCACGAGATTTTTCTCCAAAGATTGCAAGTAATAATTTTTCTTCTGCCGAAAGCTCAGCTTGACCTTTTGGTGTTACTTTACCAACTAGAATGTCACCCTCTTTAACCTCAGCACCAATCATAATGATCCCGTCACTATTTAGGTTTTTACGAGCTTCATCCCCAACGTTAGGAATGTCACGAGTAATTTCTTCAGGCCCTAATTTAGTATCACGACATTCGATTGCATACTCATCAATATGAACAGATGTATAAACATCATCTTTCACTAATCTTTCAGACATAATAACCGCATCTTCATAGTTATATCCATTCCATTCCATGAATCCTACTAATACGTTTTGTCCTAAAGCAAGTTCACCTTGTTCCATAGCCGGACCATCAGCTAAAACTTGACCTTTCAATACTTTTTCCCCAGTCTTAACGATTGGTTTGTGGTTAATACATGTACCGTTGTTTGAAATCTTAAACTTAGATAAACGGTAGCGATGTTCAACCCCTTCATTATCTTCAACAATTACTTTTTTAGCATCAACATATGTTACAATTCCATCTTCACGTGATACTACTGCCGCACCTGAATCACGAGCTGCCTGATGCTCCATCCCAGTTCCAACAAATGGCGTATGTGGATTTAACAATGGTACAGCTTGACGTTGCATGTTGGCACCCATTAAAGCACGAGTAGCATCATCATTTTCAAGGAACGGAATACAAGAAGTAGCAACCGATACAATTTGTTTTGGTGAAATATCGATATAGTCTACTTCTTCGCGCTTAGCCATGATATTTTCTCCTAAGTGACGAGCAATAACTTGGGCATCTAGAATCGTACCATCTTTATCAGTTCTAACATTTGCTTGCGCAATAATATAATTTTTTTCTTCATCAGCAGTTAAATAACGAACATCATGTTCATCAATAACACAATTATTTACTTTACGATATGGCGTTTCAATAAACCCATATTGATTAATTTTAGCATAAGAAGCTAATGTTGAAATCAACCCGATGTTTGGACCTTCAGGTGTTTCAATTGGACAAATTCTTCCGTAGTGAGACGCATGTACGTCACGGACTTCATAACCAGCACGATCACGGCTTAGACCACCAGGCCCTAATGCTGATAAACGACGTTTATTAGTAAGTTCGGCAAGGGGATTGATTTGATCCATAAATTGAGACAATTGTGAAGAAGAGAAAAATTCCTTAATTGCCGCAGTTAACGGACGAATATTAGTAAGTGATTGTGGTGTAATTGAATCAACTTCAGACAATGACATTCTTTCTTTTACAACCCGTTCCATTCTTGATAAACCAATTCTAAATTGATTTTGAATTAATTCACCAACAGAACGAACACGACGATTACCTAAATGGTCAATATCATCTAATAATCCAATCCGAGCCATTAAGTTAACACGATCTTCAGCTGTTAAATCTAACGCATCATAGATATCTACTAAGTTAAACATATATGAATAAGCAGCCATCATATCAGAAATAGTAACAAACTTACTATCTAAAGATAAATCAGTACCAATAACTCGCATCTTTTTAGTTTTAGTATCATCTACATAAACATCTAATACTTGGATCACACCGTTTGATTCTAATCTAGGGTTGGTATCAAGTTCACGTGTATGAGCTCCAGCTTCAAGAATTGGTTTAATTGTATCACTAACTTCTTGAGTAACTACAGTACCCTCTGGGTATACTACATTTCCGTCAACATCAACTAAATCTTCTGCTAAAATACGTCCCGCAATACGATCTAAAAGGCTCAATTTTTTTCTGAACTTAAAGCGTCCAGCTTTAGCTAGATCATAACGTTTACAATCAAAGAAACGCGTATATAATAAGTTGTTAGCACCTTCTAATGTTGCTGGTTCACCTGGTCTTAATTTATTATAAATTTCAATTAAAGCTTCTTCAGTATTAGTTGTATTATCTTTAGCTAAAGTGTTGATGATATACTCGTGTTCACCAAAAACATCGATGATTTCATCGTTACTTGAAAGACCTAAAGCTCTTAATAATACAGTTCCCGGCATCTTTCTATTACGATCGATACGCACGTTTAAAACATCCTTAGCATCTGTTTCAAATTCTAGCCAAGTACCTCTTGAAGGGATAATACTCCCATTAAATACTGTTTTACCACTTTTATCTAAGGCATCAGCAAAATATGCCCCTGGAGACCGAACTAATTGTGATACGATAACACGTTCAGCACCGTTAATGATGAAAGTTCCTGAGTCAGTCATCAATGGGAAATCTCCCATAAATACTTCTTGTTCTTTAATTTCACCAGTACCAGAATTAACTAAACGTAAAGATGCTCTAATTGGTGCAGCATAGTTAGCATCACGGTCTTTGCTCTCTTCGACTGAATATTTTGCTTCATCAAATGTACAATCTACGAATTCTAACGACAATGTTTCGTTAAAGTTAGTAATTGGGTAGATATCTTCAAATACTTCCTTAATACCTACTTCTTTAAACCATTTATATGAATTTGTTTGAATTTCTACTAAATTTGGAAGTTCTAAAGATCCACTAATTCTTGAATAATTACGACGAGTAATCTTGCTTTTTGCTTCAGTTATTTTGTTTTCCACGTATTAACTCCACCCCTTTATATTTCTCTATCAACATGTTTTAGAGCGCGCAAAAGCGCTTGATTTTAAACATTAATAGGCATTTTAATACTCTATCACAAGGATATTTTAAAGTCAACAAAAAAATAAAAAAATATCAAAAAAACTATTGACAAGTAAATTTACTTGTTAATAGCTTTTAAAATATAATATCCTTTATCCTTTTTTACGACATTTGCATTACCAAAAACACTTTCTAGATTCTTCTTAGCTGATGGCGCCCCTTGTTTCTTTTGAATCACAACCCAAATTTCTCCATGAAGATTTAAATGTTCTTTAGCTTCAACTAAAATTTTTGTAACGGTTTCTTTTCCAGCCCGAATCGGAGGATTTGTAACAATTACATCATATTTATTAGTAACATTTTCATAAACACTACTTAAATAAACATTAGCTTCTAAATTATTAGCAGCTAGATTCTGTTTTGCTAATAACAAGGCCCGTTCATTCACATCAATCATATCGATTTCCAAAGCCGGGTAAGCACTTTTAAGAGCAACCCCAAAAGTGCCGTAACCGCACCCCACATCCAATAAAGTAGATTTACCCTCATCTAATTCAATTGCATCTAATAAAACTCGTGATCCAAAATCAATCATTTTTTTAGAAAAAACTCCATGATCACTAGTAAATATTAGTTCTTTACCACGATAAGTAAAAATAAATTGTTCTGGTTCACTAATTAAATCTTCATTATTTGTATAGTAATGTTTCATATGTCCTCCAAGATAAAAGAGCCCCGAAGGGCTCTTTATTTAGTCAAATATAAATTATTTAACTTCTACAGAAGCTCCAGCAGCTTCTAATTTTTCTTTAATTTCTGCTCCTTCTGCAGCAGGAATGTTTTCTTTGATTACAGATGGTGCTTTGTCAACTAAACCTTTAGCATCAACTAATCCTAATCCAGTGATTTCTCTTACAGCTTTGATTACAGCAACTTTAGTTCCACCAGCTTCTGTCAATGTAACAGTTACGTTAGCAGGTTCTCCAGCAGCTTCTTCAGCTCCAGCAGCAGCTACAGCTACAGGTGCAGCAGCAGTTACGTCAAATTTTTCTTCAATTGCTTTTACTAAATCATTTAATTCTAAGATTGTAGCTTCTTCTAAGTAAGCTAAGATATCTTCATGTGTTAATTTTGCCATGTTTATTTTCCTCCAATTTATATAGCTGATTATTCAGCTGTTTCTTCTTTTGTTTCTTCAGCTGTTTCTTCAACAACTGGTGCTTCTGGTGCAGCTTCCTCAACTGGTGCTGCTTCTTCTGCTGCTGCGCTACCATCTTCTGGTTTAGCTTCTGCAACAGCTTTTACTACGCGTGCAAACTTGCTAACTGGTGCTTGTAACATTCCAAGTAACATAGAGTACATACCTTCGCGGTTAGGTAATTTAGAAATTTCTTTAACTTCATCCACTGTTAATAATTTACCTTCAACCACTGCCGCTTTAATTACTAAAGCTTCATGATCTTTCGCGAATTTTGCGATTACTCTTGCTGGTGCTACAGCATCGCTATTACCAAGTGCAATTGCGTTTGGTCCTGTTAATTCTGCATTAAGTCCTTCATATTCTGTTGCTACAGTAGCTCTTTGAACTAATGAGTTTTTATAAACTTTTAATTCAACATCTTCTGCACGTAAGTTGTTACGTAATTCTGTCATTTCTGCGACAGATAAACCACGATATTCAACTACAACTGCAGATTGAGCTCCTTTCAATTTAGCAGCGATTTCTTCGACTAATGCGCTTTTTGCTTTAATTGCTTCTGCTGACATTGTCACACCTCCTGTAAATTTTTATATATGCAACAATATACTCAAACTAAAACTCTCGTTTAAACGAGAGTCAAAGTCAATATATAATATATATCTCTTTAACACCTCGGTAACAAATTAAGGTTTCCCAGTTACTGTCTTGGGTATATTGATTGCGCCTTGTTTAGCAGCTACTATTTAGCGGCTGCGATTTTAATGCTAGGTCCCATAGTTGATGAGACAACGATGTTTTTCATATAAACACCTTTTGAAGTAGAAGGTTTGATTTTTACTAATAAATCATAGATTGCTGTAAAGTTTTCTACTAATTTATCATTATCAAATGAAACACGTCCAATTGTCATTTGAACATTTCCTTCTTTATCTGTACGGTAAGTTACCTTACCAGCTTTTGTTTCTTTAACAGCTTTAGCAACATCCATAGTTACTGTTCCTGTTTTAGGGTTAGGCATTAATCCTTTAGGTCCAAGAATACGACCTAACTTACCTAATTCAGCCATCATATCAGGAGTAGCGATCATTACTTCAAAGTCTAACCATCCTTTTTTGATGTCTTCTAAAATTTCTTTACCACCAACAACATCAGCTCCAGCATCTTTAGCTTCTTGAGCTTTAGGTCCTTCAGTAACAACTAAAACTTTTTTAGACTTACCAGTACCGTTTGGTAATACTAATGCCCCACGTAATTGTTGATCAGCTTGACGAGGATCTACTCCTAATCTAAATGCAACATCAACTGCGGCATCAAATTTAACTTTACTAGTTTCTTTTACTAATGCAACTGCTTCTTCGATTGAATAAGCTTTACCTTTTTCAATTAATTTAGCAGCTTCTTGATATCTTTTACTTTTCTTTGCCATTATTTTTCCTCCTTAGTGGTCAAACGGATTATCCTTCCACAAATGACGATTAATATTTAATCTTTAATTATGCTTCTACTTTAACACCCATGTTACGAGCAGTACCAGCGATGATTTTCATTGCTGATTCTAAATCGATAGCGTTTAAGTCTGGCATTTTGTATTCAGCGATTTCTTTTAATTTTTCAGCTGATAATGTAGCAACTTCAGTAGTTCCGGCATTGCTTGAACCTTTTTTGATTCCACAAGCCTTTTTAATCATTTCCGCTGCTGGTGCAGTTTTTAGTACAAAACTAAAATCTTTATCTTCATAAATAGTCAAAACTACTGGTACAGTTTCACCCATACGATCTCTTGTTTGATCATTGAAAGCTGTACAGAATTTAGGCATTTGAATTCCTGCTCCTGCTAATGCTGGACCTGGTTTAGCTCCTCCAGCTGGGAATTGAATCTTCATGACTCTTGCGACTTTTTTACTCACGTGACATACCTCCTATATAAAATTTGTCCGTGCTGTGGTCAAATGGACATTGTCCTTCCACGCATAGTAACACATATTGCGTCAACTAAGGATTATACATTATTATTCGATAAATGCAATACTTTTTTATTTTTTTCTCTAAATTATTTTTATTTATGGTCAAATATCTTAGATCAGCTAATAATAAAACCTGCTTTATTTCCTTTACTATAAGATTTATACTAAAACATTTATCTTATTCATCTAATAAAATAAATGTTTTCGGGAATATTATTATTGCATATTATTGGACAACATTAATAAATACGTCTAATATATCAAATAAGTTAGCTATAACTAACCAAAGGAGAGATAATATGAAAACATTACAAAATAAAGTCGCTATTATTACTGGTGGTGGTCGTGGTATTGGTTTTGGGTTAGCAAAAGCCTTTGCTAAAGCCGGGGCTAACCTAGTTATTACCGGGAGAAACAGAAATACTTTACACAATGCTAAAGAGAAATTAGAATCTCAATACCAAATCAATGTACTATGCATTCCTGCTGATGGAGCTAATGAAGATGATGTTAATAATGTCATTAACAAAACCATCAAATATTATGGAAAAATTAATATCGTTGTAAATAACGCACAGGCATCTAAATCTGGCGTTATGTTAAAAGACCATACTAAAGAAGACTTTGATTTAGCAATTAATTCCGGTCTATACGCAACCTTCTTTTATATGCGAGCTGCTTACCCATATTTAAAAGAAAGTCATGGTAGTGTTATCAACTTTGCCTCAGGGGCTGGACTATTTGGCAAACTCGGGCAATCTTCTTATGCCGCTGCCAAAGAAGGGATTCGAGGGTTAAGCCGTGTTGCAGCAGCTGAATGGGGTCCTGATAACATTAATGTAAATGTAATTTGCCCCTTAGCAATGACTGAAGGTCTTACTAAATGGAAGGAAGAGTACCCTGACTTATATGAAAAAACTATTCAAGGTATTCCAATGCAACGCTTTGCTGATCCTGAAAATGACATTGGAAGTGCAGCAGTCTTTTTTGCTAGCGAAGCCGGTCACTACATTACCGGAGAAACTATGACGATTCAAGGTGGTAGTGGTCTTCGACCTTAGTCGTAATTTTAAACTAAAAAGAGTGATTCACTTGATACTACTCCTAAAACTGGAACCCCCAGACTAACAGTAAAGATAATATCAGCAGAACACTCTTTCTTTTTATTATATACGGACAAAAATAAAAACCCCACAATGGAGGTTTCTATAGTTCGATTTCTGTTTTCCATAATCCATGAAGATTGCAATATTCATAGACTGTAGCTTTACCACTTTTACCAGCAATATTAAACTTAGCAATTGGTTCGTCATCAGAAGTTAGTGTGACCTTCTTATTGCTACCATCAGCAAATTCAATCCAAATATTACTAATTAAATGTTCTGGTGTCATTGGATGTAAAACATCCCCTACAACAGCAGTTAAGCAATCACCTTCTACTTTTAAAACTGGAACATGTTTTTCAAGTGCCGCATCAACCGCACCTGCTTCAACCTCTTCCATTTTCTTACCACAGCACATTAATGGTACTCCATGATCCTCAACCATTTCCACAACATTTCCACAAATTGGACATTTTAATAATTTCATCTTCAAACCTCCTTTTTAATTTATCTATCCCTTGCAACTACACTATAGCATAGTTTAACAATAATAGTTACTAATATGCTTTATTAATTTAATTAATAAAACTCCTTCTTTATTATACCCTATTTAAATAAAAATATACATATTAAAAGAGACTTCTTTATGAAGTCTCTCAATTATTATCCTAAGTTTTCAATCATTGCAATGTAAGAATCAGCTTGTAAAGAAGCTCCACCTACTAAAGCACCATCGATATCTGGTTGTTCTAATAAAGTTTTTAATCCTTCTGGTTTAACTGATCCACCATATTGAATTCTAACTTGATCAGCAACTTCTTGACCGTAAAGTTCAGCAACAACACTACGAATATATCCACAAACATCTTGTGCAATTTCATTAGTAGCAGTTTTTCCAGTTCCAATTGCCCATACTGGTTCATAAGCAATCACAGTACGTCCTGCGCATTTAGGGCAAACATCTTTGAAGGCAGCAACTGTTTGAGTTTTAACAACATTTTTAGTAGTTCCAGCTTCGTACTCTTCTAATGTTTCACCAACACAAACGATTGGAGTCATATCATTTTTTAATACTTGTAACATTTTAGCATTAACTGTTTCATCAGTTTCACCAAAATATTGTCTTCTTTCAGAATGTCCTAGGATTACCCATTCAACTCCAATTTCTTTTAACATTTCAACACTAACTTCACCAGTATAAGCTCCGCTATCTTTGAAATGACAGTTTTCAGCAGCAACTAATAATTTTTTAGTTCCTTCTTTTGCAGCTTGTAAAGCTAAGTATGGCGTAGCAATACCCCAATCAGCACTGTCTGATACTTTAGCATCTACAGCTTCAACAAACGCTTTTGTTTCAGCGATTGTTTTATTCATTTTCCAGTTTCCTACGATAATTGGTTTTCTCATTATAATTTCCCCTTATTATTTATCATCGATTGCAGCAATACCAGGAAGAACTTTACCTTCCATATATTCTAATGAAGCTCCACCACCAGTTGAAATGTGAGAAACTTTATCAGCATATCCTAATTGCATAACAGCAGCAGCACTGTCTCCACCACCGATAATAGTATTAGCACCATCTAAGTTAGCTAAAGCTTCGCATACAGCAATTGTTCCTTTAGCAAATGGTTCCATTTCGAACACACCCATTGGGCCATTCCATACTACAGTTTTAGCACCTTGTAATGCTTCTTTGAATAATTCAACAGATTTAGGTCCGATGTCTAATCCCATGTATCCATCAGGTACATCTTCACCACATTCTTTGATATCACCATCTACAGCAAATTTATCAGAACAAATTGAATCGATTGGTAAGATTAATTTATCTCCGGCTTTAGCAATTAATTCTTTAGCGATTTCAATTCTGTCATCTTCAACTAAAGAGTTACCAATGTTATGACCCATAGCTTTAGCGAAAGTATAGCACATACCTCCACCAACGATAACTTTATCAGCAACTTTTAATAAGTTTTCGATAACTAAGATTTTATCAGAAACTTTAGCTCCACCTAAAATTGCGACCATTGGTCTTTCAGGATCATTTACAGCTTTTCCAATATAAGCGATTTCTTTTTCAACTAAGAATCCAGCTGCACTTGGTAAGTGAGCAGGGATACCAGCAGTTGAAGCATGTGCTCTATGTACAGAACCAAATGCATCTTCAACAAATACATCACCTAAAGAAGCCCAATATTTACCTAATTCAGGATCATTTTTAGATTCACCAGCTTCATAACGAGTATTTTGTACTAAGATTACTGCTCCATCAGCAGCATTTTTGATTGCATCTTCTAATACCGGTCCTCTTGTTGCATTAACAAAAGTAACAGGTTTTCCTAAATGTTTTTCTAAACAAGGAGCTACAACAGCTAAATCATTTTTAGCTTTGTCTTCTTCTGTTTTTACTTTTCCTAAGTGTGAGAATAAAACTACACATTTTGGAGCTTGTTCTAATAGATAATTGATTGTAGGTAAAGCAGCTACCACACGATTATCATTTGTAATTTCTCCAGTTTCTTTGTTTCTTGGTACGTTGAAGTCAACACGGCATAAAACTACTTTTCCAGCGACTTCGATATCTTTGATTGTTTTTTTATCCATCTTTAATATTCCTCCATGGCTGAATTATATCACTGTTATTCATTGTTTTCAATTAATTTCATACAATATAATGAGGTGAAATATATGGAAAACAGCCAATTAATCAGTGTCGACAAATTACCCGAATTACTAAAACATGATTATACATTTATCGATTTAAGAGATCCTTTACAATTTAATAAAATTCATTTGCGCAAGTTCATCAATATCCCTTACGATACTTTTATCGCCACTCCACCACAATTCCCCAAAGATAAGCCTATTTATTTAATCTGTTACAGCGGCAAAAGATCCCTTGATCTAGCTCAAAAATTAACGCGCTGTGGTTATCACGCATACAGCTTCAACGGCGGTTTTTATGCTGTTGAACACCCCATCAATAAACAATTTTATTGATGAAATCATGCTAATTTATTATCACAACAATAGAAGTAAATTACCATATTCACATAAAGTACACATTTTCTGTGATATAATAGGTACTTAAGAAGGGAATGATTAAATGATTGAATTTAAAAACATCTATAAGTCTTTTAAGGACAAACATGTACTAGAAGACGTTTCGTTTTCAATTGATAAGGGAGAATTCGTTTGTATCATCGGTCCTAGTGGCTGTGGTAAAACTACCGCTTTAAAAATGATCAACCGCTTGATCAAGCCTACTCGTGGGGCTATCTATGTTGACGGTAAAGACATCAGCAAAGAAGACGAAATTGATTTAAGACGAAATATTGGTTATGTAATTCAACAGACAGGATTATTTCCCCATATGACTGTCAAAGAAAACATCGAATTAATACCAAAATTAAAAAACAAGAAGGATCCCAGCCTTGCCACCAAGGTTGTTGAACTATTGGATATGGTAGGACTCGATCCAGAAGGGTATATGAACTTATACCCTACTCAAATGAGTGGCGGTCAACAGCAAAGGGTCGGAGTTGCCCGAGCGTTCGCCAGTGATCCAGAGATCATCTTAATGGATGAGCCATTTAGTGCTCTTGATCCAATCACCAGAGAACAACTCCAAGATGAGTTGCTAACGTTACAAAACAAGCTACATAAAACCATTATTTTTGTAACTCATGATATGGCTGAAGCAATCAAAATGGCTGATCGAATTTGTATTATGTCTGATGGCCGTGTCCAACAATTTGATACGCCCGAACAAATTTTAAAGCATCCTGCTAATGATTTTGTTCATAACTTCGTTGGAAAAAAACGAATATGGGATTCGCCAGAATTAATCAAGGTAGCTGATATCATGATTGATAAGCCAATTACTTGTAATGTCAATTTAAAATGTATCAAAGCTGTAAACATTATGTATAATTATAAAGTTGATAGTTTGATGATCGTTGATAATCATCAAAACTTTTTAGGAATTCTTGATGCTAATCAAGCAGCTAGAGAAAAGAATCGTGATAAAAAGGTCGATGAGGTAATGCATACCGAATGTTTATCAGTTAAACCCGATGAATCTATCGTTGATGTCATCAATCTAGCTAACAGCAGTAATATTTACACTTTGCCAGTAGTTGATGATAAAAACAAATTAGTTGGATTAATTACTAAGAGTACATTAGTAACCACTTTATCAAAGAAATATGATGAAAGTGAGGATGATTAAAATGAATGAATTTATTAATTACTTTAGTCAAAACTTTTCAACTATCTTCGGACTCTTTATCGATCATATTCAACTAACGATTCTTGCTATTATTATTTCAATTTTAATTGGAGTTCCACTAGGAATCATTATTACTTATTTTAAACCATCAAAAAAACCAGTCATGGCAATTGCGAATATTATTCAAGCAATTCCATCAATGGCCTTGTTAGGATTCATGATTCCTTTATTAGGAATAGGAACAAAACCAGCGATTGTAATGGTTATCTTGTATTCGTTATTACCAATTATAAAAAATACCGTAGCTGGATTGGATAGCATTAATAGCGATACCCTTGAAGCAGCTAAAGGAATCGGATTAACACCAATGCAAGTGCTTTATAAAGTTCAAATTCCTTTAGCAGCACCTGTTATCATGGCCGGAGTTAGAATCTCAGCAGTCAGTTCAGTCGGGTTAATGACTCTAGCAGCTTTTATTGGTGCCGGAGGATTAGGGTATTTAGTCTATGCGGGAATCCGAACAGTAAATAATGCACAGATTCTAGCCGGAGCTATTCCTGCCTGTATCTTAGCATTATTGATTGATTATATTTTTTCAATTTTAGAAGTCTTAGTTACCCCTAAATGCAATCAACTAGCCAGTCCACAAAGCAAAGGAAAAAAACTTATTGATAAGATCGTTATTATCGCTACTTGTATCTGTCTAGCTGGAAGTTTTGTTTATACTAATTTAGGCAAAACTAGCGATAAAATCACAATCAATATTGGTAGTATGGACTTTTCTGAACAAGAAATATTGAACTATATGTTAAAGTATTTGATTGAAAAAAATACCGATGTAGAAGTAAACCAGTCATTATCACTTGGCTCTTCGTCAATCGTCTTAGATGCGATGAAAACTGGTGATGTCGATATGTATGTCGATTATACAGGAACTATTTACGGTAGTGTTCTCGGCCTTGAGCCTAACAGTGACGTAGAAGCTGTCTACAACACAGTCAAAGACGAAATGAAAAAACAATATAATTTTACCGTTTTAGAACCACTAGGATTTAACAACACTTATACCTTAGCAATGAGCAAGCAAACTGCTGATAAATATAACATCGAAACAATTAGTGATCTATGTAAAGTTTCTAATCAATTAATCTTTTCACCAACATTAACATTTGTTGAAAGAAAAGACTGCTTAGTCGGTTTACAAGAAACATATCCACTTCAGTTTAAAGAAGTTATCCCAATTGATGGTTCACCTCGATATACAGCATTAGTTAATAATGAATGTGATCTAGTTGATGCTTTTTCTACTGATGGACTATTAAAGAAATTTGACTTAAAGGTGTTAACTGATGACAAAAACTTCTTCTTACCATACAATGCTATTCCGATCATTAATCAAAGAATCAAAGATGAATGTCCAGAAATCATTGAATTAGTTAATCAATTACAAAATTATCTAAACGAAGAAGTAATGGTAGACCTAAATTATAAAGTAGATGAAGAAAAACAAAAAACAAAAGATGTTGCTTATAACTTTTTATTAGAAAACAATTTAATAAAATAATCGAGTAGGAGAAAATAAATAATTTTATATTTATTTTCGACCTCTCACACCACCGTACGTGCCGTACGACGGTTTAAATCTATATTGAAATATGTTTTAACTGATACTGGACTACCATTGATGGTAGCCCTTTTTTATATAGTAAATTGTTTGTTATTTTTGTTTGTAGAAATGTGCTTGCACATCTTGCATATGACTCACGACAGTTTGCCTAAGTCTTTGCTTGCCATGGTAATACTCCTAATTTTATTAGTTGCTTTTCCCTGCTTTTGTTCGTCTTCCACTTCTTCCAAAGGCACATTCTTATTCGAAATTTTATTTGTTTATCTAGTTTTCTACATACACCCATAAAATTTTCTATCCGATAGTAATTAATCCATCCAACTATCAGTTGTCTTATCTTAAGTATTCTATATTCCCAAGATACTGACCAACTTCTATTTGTTAGTTTCTTCAATTTTGTTTGCAGTTTTCTCATGTGGTTTTGCTTTCCACATAGATGAAAAAGAGTCATAGTAGAAACCAAATCCTAGATATTTAATATCATTAGGTTTCAAAATTTTGCTTTTAGTCATGTTTACCTTAAATCTACGTTTCTTTTCTATGAATTTACTAATGTTTTCCATTACTCTATCGGCGGCTTTACTGCTACCCACTAATATAATACAATCGTCTGCATAACGTGTGAATCTTAGCCCTCGTGCTTCCATTTCTTTATCTAGTTCATTGAGAACTATGTTACTGAGTAGGGGACTTAGATTTCCCACTTGTGGTGTTCCTACGACTGACTCTCTATATTCATTATCAATCATAATTCCACTCACTAGGAATTTTCTAATTAGAGATACTATCTCCTCACTTTTTACACCCTTCATGACAAGTGAGATGAGTTTATCGTGATTAACTGTATCAAAGAACTTTTCCAAGTCTATATCTACTACCTACTGAAAGCCTTAATTCATATATTCTAACGCTTTGATAATTGCCATTTCGCAACACCTATTTGGTCTAAAGCCAAAACTATTGTCACTAAATATTGATTCGTAGATAGGTATTAATACTTGGGCTATGGCTTGTTGAACAAATCTATCAAGTACTGTTGGTACTCCTAAATTTTGTACTCCGCCATCAGGTTTAGGTATTTCTACTCTTCGTACAAGTTCTGGCTTATATGTCTTGTTACGTATACTGTCCTTAATTTCTTCTAGATAACCTTTAAGTTCATCTACTCCCATCTGCTCCACTTGCACTTTTGTTTCGTTTTACTTGTGTAAATGCTAGTCCTAGATTAGTATCACTAAGCATCTGTTCAAGCAATGCATTATCAGTTTTCATATTTCCGTTACCTCCATTTCTTTCGCTATCCATTATACTCACTTCCCCTGTATTCTTCTTTCGGGCCTTCGCTCCATGACCATTACAGCCACTTCTTTGCTACTACGACCTCTGCTGACTTCCCATGATTCATTATTACTAGGATTTCTCCATCATGAGACCTCCCAGGATAAGGTCATATCTCTTTCCTTCCATATATCTGCCACATTTACATATAATAGTTTCATTCCACAACCTCTTATGACTTCATGTTGCTTTGCACACTCGTCCCCATTATATGCCTGATGTGATTCATGTTCCTCGGACCAAGATTTTGCCTCCATCTTCTTTCAGATTCCACCTCACGATAGACACCCTTGATATTGGCTAGTGGTTGGCACCCCCACAGTGGACTTTCACCACCTAGATATATGCCATGCCCGGCATACAAAAAAGGATTGAGATACGCAATTTATCTCAATCCTTTTCTTATTAATATCTGTCGTATTTCTTTAATGCCTCAGGTTCTTGTTCTTGATAAATATGTCTTTGTGAATATACACTTACCGCTTGAACAGCAACTAAAAATAAACCTGAACTTAAAACTTTTAATACTTTACTTTTTAGATTTTTCATAATCAATCTTCCCTCCCAACATTAGTAGATTAATCACAATAAATATATAAACCATTATGTCTAAATATCCATTATGAATATGGAATAATGCTGCTATTATTGTTAGATAAATTATTAAGACTATTTTTGAATAACGTTTGAATACATCTTTCTTCTTTTTACTCGCAACTTTATTCATGTTATCTACTGGACCTAAAGCTAAAATATTAATTGAACCAATCAAACACACTATTAATATTGTCATTAATGTAAAATGATAATAATTTAAAAATATAACACCCGCCAAGAAAAAACCAGCATATGTACAAATACAAGCGGCATAACTTTTACAATGATACCCGCCTAAAATTGATCTTGTGCTTGATAAAACAATTTCATAAACAACTGCTTCAATAAAATGATTAGTCATTAAACCCAAAAATAAAAGCAGCAACGTCCCAATCACTTCAGAAATAATCAGCTTAGCTCCATGAAGGTATATTTCTTTATCCTCATCTAAATAATTACCTTTGTCTAAATAATTCACTAACTTATTTGATAAACTATCAATCATAACCACATCTCCTTTCATCACAATATCATAACACCAAATTAATACAATATATATGTCGTAAAGTACTATTTTATTTCGCGAATCGTCAAGTTTCGTATATAATAGTCACTAAAGGAGAAATAACTATGTATAAGTTTGCAATTATTGATGATAATCATTTTGACCAAAAATTAATCCTATCGACATTAGAAAAGGAATGTCAGCTTCATAATATTGAATATAAACTTGATGTTTATAATAATTCATTGAATTTTGATTTGAGTATTTTTTATGACGCTATCTTCTTAGATATCGAAATGCCTAAAGAAGATGGTTTTTCATTTGCCGAACGTCTTAATAATTATTATGAAACAAAAATTATAGTTGTTACTAATAATAATGATTATCGCGCAAACGCATACAATATTCATCCATTTCAGTTTATTAATAAACAAAATATTAAAATAGAAATAATCAATGTCTGTAATCAGTTATTTAAATCATTGAAAAAGAATGATAAATTTATTACTGGTTATATTTACGATCGGAAGAAAAATATTCGCATCAAAGATATTTATTACATCATTGTAGAAGATCACTTATGTTATATCTTTTTATATGAAAACAAAAAATCTATTTGTATTCGTGACACTATAGGAAACATTGAAAAATCCCACCTTTCTAATGGATTAGTACGCATTAATCGTTCTACTATAATAAATATGTTACATATAAAAGATATTAAAAAGAATAAAATTTGTTTAAAAAATAATATCGAACTAATCATATCCTTAGGATATAATAAACATTTCGAAAAACACTATCAAAGCTATATTTGGGGGTTACTATGAGCTATTTTGATTTAATTATAAATATTACTGAAGCTTTTATTTGCACATTATTTGTATACAAATTATTTAACAGGAAATTTTCCACCTATTTGATTGCCTCTCTCTTTTATTCGGGAGTCATAACAGCATGTAATTTTACATCATCACCCGAAATAATAATGATTGTTCTTTCAATTCTAATTCTCTTTTCCTATTCACACTTTCTAAATAAAGCGAATTATTTACAAAATATCTTTATCGCTTTGTTCATTAATACTCTTGTTAATGTAGCAACTACTTTATCAATTTGTTTCTCTACTTTACTAGCCAAATTTCCAATCGATTCAGTTGACGGTTATCATTTAATGGCTATGATTTCAAAACCAATCTTACTTGTTCTCGTACTTGCAACAGCCAGTCATATTAAAAAGTATTATTTTTTAGAAAGTCAAGTACTTAAATATATTACAATTTCAATTGTTTTATTAAACTTTATTTACAGCGTTACTGTTGATTACATATTTTATGGGGATAATCTTAATTCCACTCTAACATTGCTATTATTGCTTATTGATGCCCTAACAATCTGTCTTTGTTTTGTATTCTTTGAGGCCCAGCGCGAACAATATCGTATTCTCGAATTACAACGAAAAAGTATGAAAATTGAAAACTTAGAAACTATTCAAAGTATCAATGAAAATAATTATCAACAACTAAGAAATTGGAAACATGATATTATCCATGTCTTTAATGCCATAAAATATCAACTAACTAATAAAAATTATAATGAAGCTTTTAAAATCATCAATGAATATAATCATAATTTAAATAGCAATAACTTTGTTCAATCTTCTGGAAATGAATTATTAGATTATTTATTATTACAAAAAGTTAATCAAATAAAGGATAAAGAGATTCATCTTATAACTAGTTGTCATAATACCATTGGTCCACTGGAAGATGCCCATTTCTTTATTATTGTGGGAAACTTAATTGACAACGCAATTGAAAATTGCGATTCAAATTTCAATAAACAACTTTGGGTTTCTATCGGGACAAAACCAGAGTATTATTTTATTAGTATTAAAAACAGTATCAAAGATAGTGTTCTAGCTGCTAATCCAGATTTAAATACAACTAAAGTTGACTCTGAACATCATGGAATTGGTATTAATAACGTACGGCTATTAGTCAACCATTACCAAGGTTTAATTAAATTCGAAGAAGATGAAGGTTACTTTATTGTCAAAATACTAATACCAAATAATCCCGCCAGTTAAACTAACGGGATTATTTTTATAATGGTGCATTGTAAAAACGACCAACATATTTTTCTGACTTACTTACATTAATAATTATCTTGGGGTCAACTTCTTTTAAAGCAGTAACAACATCATCAACCTCATAACTTGAAACAATTGCCGTTAACATAGAAACCGGCGTCTTAGAATATCCACCCATTCCATCTAAAGCTGTAATCCCATGATGAAAATTTTTGCAATATATTGCCATAACATCATCTTTGTTTTTTGTGAAAATCTGCATCATTACACGTTTATAACGGGTATGAAAATTAGAAACTGTTTTTGTTGACATAAATTGGAATAAAATTGAATATCCTGCTGCCTCAAAACCAAAAATATATCCAAATACACACAACATTATTGTATTAAAAATGAACACTTGATTCCAGATTTCCTTTCCGCTCTTATTGGAAACATACAATGCTATAAAATCGGTTCCACCACTTGAAGCATTACCTTTCAAAGCAATTACAATACTTCCGCCAAACATAAATCCACCAAAAATAACATTTAATATCTTGTCATCAAATAATGGAACTTGTGGCATCAATGGTAAAAACAACGATGTCAGACCAACCTGCAAAAGCGAAAAGAAAACAAATCGTGGTGATATTTTTTTTGCACAAAATAAAGCTACTGGGATATTTAAACACAATAAGCCAATTGAAGTAGGTATATTGTGCCCGATTAGTTCAGCAATCATATCGATCATTATTGCGATTCCCATAAATCCGCCTGATAAAATCCCGGCTGGCCGAACTAAATTTTTTGTTGCAAAAGCCATGATTAACGATGATAAAAACACAGCACCAAAGCTAATCAAGCATTTCTTCTTTTTTATATCCATGTTACTGATCCCCTTTTATACGCCCCGATTATAGCACAGTGATTGTATCAATTAAAGAACAATTATAATTTATTTTTGATAAAAAAAGAGCGCTCCACTACGCTCTTATAATTAGATTAATTTATATTCTTTTAATTGATTTTCAATATCATGTTCATCGATCGTACAGCGACATTCACCAAGCTCAATTGCCGGCTTAGTTTTACCATGATAATCACTACCACATGTAATCAAAATCTGATGTTTTTTTCCTGCTTGATAGAAATATTCAACTGTTTCAGGACTATGATAATTACTAAAAGCTTCAACCCCTTCTACACCTAATTCCACCATCTCATCAAAAATCTCAAATTTACCTTTTAAATTATTCCCAGGATGAGCTAAAACAACTGTTCCTCCATGCCTCTTGATTAAATCAATCGTTTCTTTTAAAGTCGGATAAACTATTTCTGTATAACATGGTTTCCCTTGAGCATAGAAATCCCAATAAAAATTAACATATGGATTATCGCTACGTTCTCCCCCGCTACGATATGGTTTTAATAAAGAATTTTCATTATAACGTTGATCATTTAATAATACTTCACCAAACATTTCCCCCGTATAAACACCATTATCACTTAAAGCATCTAACGCTGCTTGATCAACATCAAAACCTAACATATTTGTTAATTTTACCTTTTCTTTTGAACATGCTAGTTCTTGGTTCAATACATTTTCTTCTAACGTCACGAAATCCGCATGATGATAATCAACCCCATAACCTAAAACATGTAGGTTGATTCCCTTATAAGTACAGTCAATTTCGACACTAGGAATATATTTAATATTTAATTTAGCTGCTGCTTCTTTCGCTTCATCAATCGCTTTAACACTATTATGATCAGCAATTGCCATAACCTTAATTCCTGCTTTGTGGCATTGTTCAACTAATTGAGTCGGAGTAAATTCACCATCATCACTATATTTTGAATGCATGTGTAAATCAATATACTTTTCCATTTATCTATCTCTCTTTCGCATTTTATTTTTTAATACTTCAATTCCTAAACTATACAATCCATCTTTAATTAATTGATCTAAATTATCGATATCAATAATTTTAGGCCAATGTTCTGCGGGTAAATAATTAATTAATTGACTCGAATCAAACTCTTTAAATACATCACTGCAAACACCAATAATTTCCGGATTGATAACACAACAAATCGTTGCTAATTGTTTTAATAGTAAATCATTTGGAGCTTTAAACAACATTTCATCTTGCTCATGATGGCTCATAAACGGCAAATATGATAGTTCACCCGCAAAGTTAGAATATCCGCTGCATAATCGATGATTAATTAAAATACCACATCCAACATATTTAATCTTAGGCTGATACATTAACGCTAAATTGTTAGCATTTGGATAATGAATTCCAAACCCTATGCTAGCCGCATTAACATCATTGTCCATTATTATATCAAGATTGAAATGCTCTTTCAGCAGCTTTAACAACTCACAATTTCGTAACGCTTCAAAATCACAAATTCCAACTTTTCCATCTTTACACACTCCCGGGATACTTAGTGCTAGCACTGTTACTTTATAATCATCACAAATTAAATTACTTATGGCTTCTAGTAATTCATCGATTGAACCCTCTTCACTAATAAGCTTTTCTTCCTTTAAAATATTCCCTAATAAATCTGTAATTTTAACAAGAAAATAATAATATTGATCATCTCTTTTTAAACTTACGTTACCTAAATGATAATAATCTTTATTTAGAATATATTGTTTTGATTTGCGACCACCAGTTGACTGCGCTTCTCCAACAAGCTTAATTTCATCATCTTTTAGTAATAATTGTAAGATGTTCGTTGTTGCTGCAAGTGATAGACCAGTATGTTTAGCTAAATCGTTTTTAGTCCAAATTTCACCATTATAAAAACATAATCGTACTTGATGAATATTATTCGTTTTTAATTCTGTAATTTTAACCAAATATCTCCCCCCTTTTTTGCCTTTCATCACAATAAAACGAAAGATTATATACTTATTATAACAAGATTATTATTAATGTAAATGTTTTATTCATAAAAATTTGTTACAATAATCATCGAGGTGAACTATATGTCTGATTCTTTAATCACTAAACGGGCTTTGGCTAAAACTTTAAAAGAACTTTGTCAGTATCGAAACTTTGAAAAAATTTCCATTAACGATCTAACTAATAAATGTGGTCTAAATCGTCAAACTTTTTATTATCACTTCCAAGATAAATATGATTTATTACAGTGGTTATATTATGATGAATTATTTGCAGATATCGAGAATATCATTACTTTTGACAACTGGGATCAATGTCTATTAACAGTTTTAGAAAAAATATATCAAGAAAAAGATTTTTATATTAGCACTATCAATACCAATGAACAATATTTTTATCATGATCTATATAATCTGGCTCAGAAATGTTTTTATGATGCGATTACTAAGCTTGATGTAAACAAAACCGTTTCCCCACAAGAAAAGAATTTTTTTAGTGAATTTTATGCTTATGGAATTGCCGGAACAGTACTCCGCTGGATAAAAACCAATATGAAAAATGAGCCTGCAAAACTTGCACACGGACTAAAAAAAATCGCTACTCAAAGTGAAACTTTTGCTGCTAGTTTATTAAATAATTAGACAATTAATTATATCTGTCTAGTATTTAGACAAAGTTAAATCTTTGTTTAAATACTTTTTATTTTTTCTGGCTATACTAGTATTTGTTAGAAGAAAGAAGGATATTAAAAATGAAAACTAAAACAAAATTATTAACTGGAGCAGCTCTTCTAGCTGGAGCTGGAGCAGTTGCAGCAAAGAAATACGCTGATAACAAAGATACAGTTAGAAAACCTGTTGAAATTACAAACCAACAATTTTATTTAATTGGTGGCGGGCTTGCCAGTATGGCCGCGGCTGCCTATTTGATTCAAGACGGTCATGTTGATGGTAAAAATATTCATATTTTTGAAGGCATGAAAATTCTTGGTGGTAGTAATGATGGTGCCGGATCAATTAAAGATGGATTTGTTTGTCGTGGCGGACGAATGTTAAATGAAGAAACTTATGAGAATTTTTGGGAATTATTCGATCGAATTCCTTCACTTGACCATCCTGGTCAAAGCGTAACTAAAGAAATACTAGATTTTGATCATTTACATCCAACTGAAGCTCGGGCACGTTTAATTGATCGTCATGGAAAAATTCTTGACGTTAAGTCAATGGGCTTTGATAATAACGATCGCTTAACTTTAGGAAAATTAATGATTACTCCTGAATCTAAACTTGATGATATTACGATTGAACAATGGTTTAAAGATGCACCTCATTTCTTTACAACTAACTTCTGGTATATGTGGCAAACAACTTTTGCCTTTCAAAAATGGTCAAGTGTTTTTGAATTAAAACGCTATATGAACCGCATGATTTTTGAATTCCCACGTATCGAAACATTAGCCGGCGTAACAAGAACACCATATAATCAATTTGAGTCAGTTATTTTACCAATCAAGAAATACTTAGATAGTCATCATGTCAACTTTGTAACAAACGCTACTGTTACAGATATTGATTTTAAAGATGATGATACTATTACTGTTAAAGTGCTTTACTTAAATAAAGATGGCAAAGATGAAAAAATCATTCTCAATGATAATGACATTTGTATTATGACTAATGCATGTATGACTGACAGTGCTACCTTAGGAGATTACAAAACTCCTGCTCCTAAACCTCTTGAAAAACCAATTTCTGGCGAACTCTGGTATAAGGTTGCCCAAAAGAAACCAAACCTCGGTAATCCTGAGCCATTCTTTGGTAACATTAAAGAAACAAACTGGGAGAGTATTACTGTGACATTTAAAGGAAATAAATTCCTTAAAATAATTGAGGAATTCTCAACTAACATCCCTGGTAGTGGTGCTTTAATGACCTTTAAAGACTCATCATGGCTAATGTCGATGGTCGTTGCAGCCCAACCGCATTTCAAAGCACAAGATGCTAACACTACAATTTTTTGGGCTTACGGCTTATACACTGATCGTTTAGGCGACTATATTAAAAAACCAATGAAAGATTGTACTGGAGAAGAAATTTTTGATGAATTACTATATCATCTTCATTTAATTGATCGTAAAGAGGAAATTAAAAAAGACATCATCAATGTCATTCCATGTATGATGCCATATGTAGATGCCCAGTTCCAGCCTCGAAAAATGAGCGATCGACCTCATGTTGTTCCCAAAGGATCTACTAACTTTGCGATGATTTCTCAATTTGTAGAAATCCCTGAGGATATGGTCTTTACCGAAGAATATTCTGTAAGAGCCGCAAGAATTGCAGTTTATACATTACTAGGAATCAATAAACCAATCTGTAAGGTCACACCATATAATAAAGATCCTAAAGTCTTGAAAAAAGCTTTAGAAACCGCTTATCGCTAGCGGTTTCTTTTTTTATTTTTGTTTCTTTTTGCGATAAATCAATACTCCTGCGATAACAACGATAGCAATTACCATAATTACTATGTATGGTGTAATATTTGTATTATCACCCGTTAACACTACATTCATTTATATTCCCCCTTTTCCTCATTACGCTTTAACATAGCGATCTTTTTTTCGCATTTCTTCAACTTGAAATTGTTTTTTAATTTTCTCAAGGTTAATTGCAAAATATTTTTCAATCGCCCAACGATCATCCATTGAAATAATCTTCAATAAATTCATCGGATCATATACATAGATATGTAATTCTGCAAATTTCTTTATCAATGATACAACCCCTCGAAAACTTCTAAATTCTAAAGTAAATAATGAACCATCATGAAAATAAATATTTAAATCAATTTGATAAATTGTCGCACGATTAATAGTGATTCGTGTTGCTGCACCTGTGGATAAAGTCATCTTTACTTTTTCAATCTCATTAAAATAAACGCTCCTATCTTTAGCATTTAGATGATTAACCGGCATTAATACAAAACGCTCATTCTCCACAATCACCTTGAATAATCCAAGAATACTACTACCGTTTTTTGTTAACCTGTCAATTTGCTGATCATCATAATCATAGACACATTTGTATACGTTTTGCATTGTCTTGCCTCCTTATAACCTTATCCTATATTTCAATTATTACACTTGATATTTAGATTTTCAATGCATATTATAATAAATACTTTTAAAAAACAAAAAGATAGTAATTAAAAATTACTACCTATTGTTTATTCTTTAAATCAGTATCGTCAAAAGCTTCCGCAATTGCACCACCTGGAGCAACCATCGGGAATACTTTATCATCTTTACCAATCATACATTCAATCACTACAGGACCGTCATGCTCCATTGCAATTTTGATTGCTGAAGCAACTTCTTCTTTAGTTGTAACTTTAATTGCTTTACAACCTAAACCTTCAGCAACTTTACAAAAATCAACTTTATCTTCGAGAATTGTGTTGGAATAACGTTGTCCATAGAACAATGTTTGCCATTGACGAACCATTCCTAAAACTTGATTATTCATAACGACTTGAATTACTGGAATATTATAACGGCTTAGAGTTGCTAATTCATTTAAATTCATTCTAAAACATCCGTCTCCAGCAATATTAAAGACAGTTTGGTGGGGATTAGCTAATTTTGCTCCCATTGCTGCTCCTAAACCAAATCCCATGGTTCCAGCACCACCTGAAGAAATAAATTGACGAGGGCGACGATAATTAAAGTATTGAGCCGCCCACATTTGATGTTGTCCAACATCAGTACAAATTATTGCTTCACTATTAGTGAGATAATCAATTTGTTCAATTACATAAGGACCTGTTAAACCTTCATCATCATAACTTAAAGGATAACGTTCTTTTAAATCACGAATTTCTTTTAACCATTGAGGATGATTTTGACGTGTTAATTTTTCATTAAGTTCTTTAAGTACATTTTTAGCATCACCAACGATCCCTAAATCAACAACAACATTTTTATTAATTTCAGCAGCATCAACATCAATATGGATAATCTTTGCATCTTTAGCAAAACGATTTGTATCTCCAGTAACTCGATCAGAGAACCGGGCCCCTACAACAATCAATAAATCACATTGACTAACCCCAAAATTTGAGGCTTTTGTTCCATGCATCCCTAACATTCCAGTATAACGAGGACGGGTATTATCATATGCGCCTTTACCCATTAAAGAATCCGTAACAGGAGCATCAATTTTTTCTGCAAATTCTTTCAATTCGCTGGCCGCATCACTAGCGATTGCCCCACCACCAACAAAAATAAATGGTTTTTCACTTGCTTCAATCATCTTGATAGCTTGATCTAATTCTTGAGCACCATAAGTATATTTACGTGGTTCGATCACTTCTGGAACAATTGGCTCAAAATCAAATTTAGCCGCTGTAACATCCTTAGTTATATCCACTAATACCGGCCCAGGACGACCTTCGCTCGCAATATGAAAGGCTTTACGGATCGTTGGTGCCAAATTTTTAATATCTTTAACAATAAAATTATGTTTAGTAATTGGCATAGTAACTCCAGCGATATCAATTTCTTGGAAGCTGTCACGCCCAAGCAGCGATACTGCAACATTAGCAGTAATTGCAACTAATGGCGTTGAATCCATGTAAGCCGTAGCAATCCCTGTAACCAGGTTCGTAGCTCCCGGCCCAGAAGTCGCCATACACACTCCAACCTTTCCTGTTGAGCGCGCATAACCGTCAGCAGCATGGGCCGCACCTTGTTCGTGAGATGTTAAGATATGATGAATCTTATCTTGATATTGGTATAAAGCATCATAAATATTTAGAATTGTTCCACCTGGATAACCAAACACTGTATCAACACCTTGTTCAATTAAACATTCAGCAACAATTTGGGAACCTGTTAATAACATTTAAATACCTCCCTCTACTTATTTTTTTGTACTTCTAAAATAGCACCACGATCACCTGAAGTTACCATTGCCGCATATCTCGCTAGGTAACCAGTCGTTACTTTTGGTTCTCTTGGCTGCCATTTAGCTTTACGTTTTGCCATTTCTTCATCAGAAATTTTTAAATTGATTTTATATTCAGGAATATTAATTTCTATAATATCGCCTTCTTCAACTAAAGCAATCGGTCCACCTACTGCCGCTTCAGGTGAAACATGTCCAATCGAAGCTCCACGAGATGCCCCTGAGAATCGACCATCAGTAATTAAGGCTACTGTTGATCCTAAGCCCATTCCGGCAATTGCAGAGGTTGGATTCAACATTTCGCGCATTCCAGGCCCACCCTTAGGTCCTTCGTAACGAATCACAACAACGTCTCCCGCTACGATCTTACCACCTTTAATTGCTTCAATCGCATCTTCTTCACAATCAAAGACCCTTGCAGGACCACTATGTTCCATCATTTCCGGCACAACTGCTGAGCGTTTTACTACACTACCATCAGGCGCTAAATTTCCCGATAAAACAGCTAATCCGCCTGTTTTACTATATGGATTTTCAATTGTTCGAATTACTTCAGGATCAAAGTTAACTGCATCTTTAATATTTTCACCTACTGTTTTACCAGTAACAGTCATACAATCAAGATTCAATAAATTTAATTTACTGATTTCTTTCATTACTGCATAAATACCGCCTGCTTCGTTCAAGTCTTCCATATAAGTAGGTCCAGCTGGCGCCAAATGGCAAAGATTAGGTGTTTTTTCACTTATTTCATTAGCAAACTTTATATTGAAATCAAAACCAATTTCATGAGCAATAGCTGGCAAATGTAACATTGAATTAGTTGAACATCCCAACGCCATATCCATCGTTAAAGCATTCATCATTGATTCTTTAGTGATAATATCACGAGGACGAATGTCTTTCTTTAACAATTCCATAATTTGCATTCCCGCATGTTTAGCTAATTTAATTCTTTCAGAATAGACAGCAGGAATAGTCCCATTCCCACGAAGCCCCATTCCTAACACTTCAGTCAGACAGTTCATTGAATTAGCCGTATACATCCCAGAACATGAACCACATGTTGGACAAGCATGATTTTCATAATAACGAACTTCTTCCTCATCAATTTTACCTGCACTATAGCTTCCTACCGCTTCAAACATTGATGATAAACTAGTTTTTTTACCATGTACGCGTCCAGCTAACATTGGCCCCCCAGAAACAAAGATAGTTGGTATATTGATCCTTGCAGCCGCCATCAATAATCCTGGTACATTTTTATCGCAGTTGGGTACCATAACTAAAGCATCAAATTGATGAGCTAAAGCCATTGCTTCAGTACTATCAGCAATTAAATCTCTAGTTACTAACGAATACTTCATTCCAATATGTCCCATAGCAATTCCATCACATACCGCAATAGCCGGGAATTCTCTAGGTACTCCACCCGCTAGGGCTACTCCCATTTTTACTGCTTCAACGATTTTATCAAGATTCATATGTCCAGGGACAATTTCATTATATGAACTAACAATTCCAATTAACGGTTTATCCATCTCTTCTTCAGTTAAACCTAAAGCATTAAATAATGATCGATGTGGTGCCTGCTGCATCCCTTTTTTTACATTATCACTTTTCATTTTCTATCCCCCTTATAAATTTGCAACAATTAAGTCACCCATTTCTTTAGTTCCTACTAAAGTTTTATTATCTGACATGATATCACTTGTTCGATATCCTTGTTGTAATACTTTTTCAATTGCATTTTCAATCACTTTCGCTTCATCATCTAGATCAAACGAATAACGAAGCATCATTGCAGCTGATAAAATAGTAGCAATTGGATTAGCAATATTTTTACCAGCAATATCAGGCGCACTACCATGACTTGGTTCGTACATTCCAAATTTATCAACACGTAGTGATGCACTTGCCAGCATCCCAATCGAACCTGTTACCATACTAGCTTCATCACTTAGAATATCCCCAAACATATTCTCCGTCAAAATAACATCAAATTGTTTTGGATCCTTTACCAGTTGCATTGCACAGTTATCAACTAACATATGCTCCAGCACAACTTCAGGATAATCTTTTGCAACTTCACTTACAACTTTACGCCATAATCTTGAAGTATCAATAACATTAGCTTTATCAACACTCGTGACTTTTTTATTACGTTTCATAGCAATATCAAACGCTCTTTTAGCAATTCTTCTAATTTCAGTCTCACTATAACTCATTGCATCTCGAGCCACTAATTCACCATTTTCTTCTTTCGTTGAACGTTCACCAAAATATAACCCACCGGTAAGTTCACGCATGATCATCATGTCAAACCCACCCTCAGTTAATTCTTCCTTCAAAGGACAAGCACCCTTTAATTCATCATATAAGACCGCCGGTCTTAAATTAGCAAACAATCCTAACTCTTTACGAATTTTCAATAACCCCGCTTCAGGACGAAGATTAGGTTCTAATTTATACCAAGGTGATGTTGTGGTATCACCACCAATTGACCCAAGTAAAACACTATCACTATTTTTAGCAATCGCCAACGCCTCATCAGTTAGAGGAACGCCATGAACATCGATTGAAGCACCACCCATTAAAATTTGAGTATAATTAAATTTATGATTATATTTATCAGCGATAGCATCTAAAACTTTCATCGCTTCAGTTACAATTTCTGGTCCGATTCCATCACCTTTTATTACAGCAATATTTTTTTCCATTATCCTTACCCCTTTTTACTATTAACATAGTTGACTAAACCATCTAATTCAATCATCTTTTGTAAGAACTCTGGGAAAGGTTGACTTTGATAAGTTTCACCTTTTGTAATATTAGTAATTAAACCAGTGGTAAAATCTACTGTAACTTCATCACCTTGATTAATTCCTGCTACTGCTTCTGGACATTCCATGATTGGAAATCCAATATTAATTGAATTACGATAGAAAATACGAGCAAAACTTTCTGCAATGACGCATTTAGTTCCTGCTGTTTTTAAACATAGAGGAGCATGTTCTCTTGAAGAACCGCAACCAAAATTTTTTCCAGCAACAATAATATCACCCGATTCAACCGTTTTAGCAAAATCAGGATCAATATCCACCATCGCATGACTAGCTAATTCTTTAGCATCAAATGAATTTAAATAACGTGCTGGAATAATTACATCCGTATCAACATTATCACCATATTTATATATTTTCATTATTCTTCACCTACTTTTTCAGGATTTGCAATATATCCCGCAATTGCACTTGCGGCTGCTACTTCTGGAGAAGCTAAGTAAATTAACGCTTCTGTGTCGCCCATTCGACCAACAAAATTGCGGTTAGTTGTAGAAACACACTTTTCACCTTTAGCCATAACTCCCATATGTCCACCCATACAAGGTCCACAGCTTGGGGTATTAAATGCACATCCAGCTTCAACAAAAATTTCTGCTAAACCTTCATGAATACATTGAACAAAGATTTTCTGAGTCGCTGGAACAACCATTACACGAACATTTTTAGCTACTTGTTTTCCCTTAAGGATTGCTGCCGCTTTACGTAAATCAGACAAACGCCCATTCGTACATGAACCAATTACGACTTGATCGATCATAATCTTATCCATTGCTTCAATTTCATCAATCGTATGCCCATTCCCTGGTAAATGTGGGAAAGCTACTGTTGGTCTAACTTTACCTAAATCTATTTCAATCACTTCATCATATTCAGCATCCTCATCAGCTTCATAGACAGCATATTCTTTCACTGAGTGTTTTTCCATATAAGCAATCGTTTGCTCATCAACAGGAAAAATCCCGTTTTTAGCCCCAGCTTCAATTGCCATATTACAAATCGTAAAACGATCATCCATTGTTAAGTGTTGAATTCCTTCACCAACAAATTCCATACTTTTATAACGGGCCCCATCAACTCCAATACGAGTAATAATATCCAAAATAATATCTTTACCACTAACAAATTGACTAGGCTTTCCGGTTAAGACAAATTTGATTGCACTAGGCACTTTAAACCATAATTCACCAGTTGCCATTCCTGTTGCAATATCAGTAGTTCCAACACCAGTTGAAAAAGCTCCTAAAGCGCCATAAGTACATGTATGTGAATCAGCCCCAATGATACATTCACCAGCGACAACAATTCCTTTTTCTGGTAAAATTGCATGTTCAACCCCACATTTACCTTGTTCCATATGATGAGTTAAACATTGATCATTTGAAAAATCTAAAATTGCTTTAGAGTTTTCAGCCGACTTAATATCTTTATTTGGTGTAAAATGATCAGGAACTAAAATCACCTTATCTTTATCAAAGACTTTGTCAGCCATTTGATGAAAAATTGGTAATGCCATCGGTCCTGTGATGTCGTTAGCCATTACAACATCAAGTTTTGCTTCGATTAGCTGCCCCGCCACAACTGCGTCTAATCCTGCATGTTTTGCTAATATTTTTTGTGTCATTGTCATTGCCACTTTTATATTCCCCCTTATCTTTACCTTTGTAGGTTGTAATTAGGGAGTAAGAAATTACTCCTTAATTACAACACACAAAAGTGTGTTGTTATAATAAATTAGTTATTGATTAATTTATCTTCATCAGACCAAGCGTATAATTTTCTTACATCTTCCCCAGTTTTTTCAGAAATATGTTCGCTTGCTAATTTTCTCATTGCTTTGAAATGAGCTTGTCCACCAGCTTCAGACATATCTAATAAGAAGTCTTTAGCAAATGTACCATCTTGAATATCTTGTAATACCTTTTTCATTGCTTTTTTAGTATCTTCTGTGATAATTTTTGGTCCTGTAATATAATCACCATATTCAGCAGTATTTGAAATTGAATATCTCATTCCTGCAAAACCTGATTGGTAAATTAAATCAACGATTAATTTCATTTCATGGATACATTCGAAATAAGCATTTCTTGGATCATACCCAGCTTCAACTAATGTTTCAAAACCAGCTTGCATTAAAGCACAAACTCCACCACATAATACTGCTTGTTCACCAAATAAATCAGTTTCTGTTTCTGTTCTAAAATCAGTTTCAAGAACTCCAGCTCTTGCTCCACCGATAGCTAAAGCATATGCTAAAGCAACATCTTGAGCACGGCCAGTAGCATCTTGTTCAACAGCGACTAAGCAAGGTACACCTTTACCAACTTGGTACTCACTACGTACTGTATGTCCAGGTCCTTTTGGTGCAACCATAGTTACATCAACATTCTTAGGTGGTACGATTTGTCCAAAATGAATATTGAAACCATGAGCAAACATTAACATATTTCCTTCTTCTAAGTTTGGTTCAATTGATTCTTTGTATAATTTAGCTTGTAATTCATCATTGATCAAAATCATGATGATGTCAGCTTTTTTAGCTGCTTCAGCAGAAGTATAAACTTCAAAACCTTGTTCTTCAGCTTTTTTCCAAGATTTAGAACCTTCATATAAACCGATAATTACGTTTACTCCTGATTCTTTCATATTTAATGCATGAGCATGTCCTTGAGAACCATACCCGATCACGGCAACAGTTTTACCGTCTAATAAAGATAAATCACAATCTGATTCATAAAAAATTTTAGCCATTTTTTCTAATCCCCCTATTTCTATTTGTTATGACTTTCTATATCAATTTCGCCAAGACCACGTTTGATACCAGATAATCCGGTTCTAACCATCTCAACAACATTGAAACCTTCTAACATGGCAAGCAGTCCATCAATCTTTGACTGATCTCCTGTTACCTCGATTACTAATGATGCTGGTGCAACATCAATAATCCGTGCTCTAAAGATATCGGCAATGGAAACAAGTGACGAACGTTGTTTTTCATCAGCCTCAACTTTAACTAAAACTAATTCCCGGTATACCGATTCTTCCGGTTTCAATGGGAAAATTTCAATTACTTCGACTAGTTTACCTAACTGTTTTTCAATTTGATTTAAAATCAATTCATCACCAACAGCCACAACCGTCATGCGTGAAACATTAGGTTCATTGGTCTTGCCAACGCTTAAACTTTCAATTCCATAACCACGACGACTAAATAAACCAGCCACTCTGCTTAATACACCTGGGTTATTTTCCACTAATAACGATAATACTAAACGATTCATGTTCGGCTCCTTTCCACTTATTTTAGCGTCTTATACAGACGATTCATTCCAGATATTATCGCTTTTACAGTTGCAGTTGTAATATTTGGATGAATCCCCACTCCGTATTCTTGTCTAGCACTTCCCTTAGCTCTTAAATAAACATAAGCCGCTGCTTTTGAGCTTGATCCTGAAGTTAATGCATGTTCACTATAATCTAATAAGTGTGAATGCATTTCTGGAAGTGAGTTTAAAGCATTTTTAACAGCATCGATTGGTCCATTACCATATCCTGTTAAAGTTGTAACTTCACCATGAGCTTCAATCGTAATTTCAGCCCGACGCTCAAACTCACTATCATCTTCACTTATATCAATCAGCTTTTGTTTAATAAAGCGATAAGGTTCATCAATATCTACATATTCTTCAATGAATGTATCGTAGACTCTTTCTGGAGAAACTTCTCCTTCTTCTTCACTTATATCTTGAATTACTTTAGCAAAATCTACTTGTAATCCTTTTGGTAAATGGAAACCATACATACTTTCCATTACATATGCTACACCACCTTTACCAGATTGTGAATTAATACGCACAATCGGTTCATATTGGCGGCCTAGATCACTAGGATCAATCGGCAAATAAGGTACTTCCCAAATTTGACTGTCACGTTCATGCATAGCATGAGTTCCTTTATTAATTGCATCTTGGTGACTACCTGAAAATGCGGTAAACACTAACTTTCCTACATATGGTTGACGCGGTGGGATTTCCATTTTCGTTACTTTTTCATAAACATGTTTTATATTATTGATATTGCTCATATCCAGTTTTGGATCAATTCCTTGGGTAAACATATTTAAGGCTACTACGACAATATCAAGATTTCCTGTTCTTTCACCATTACCAAATAGTGTTCCTTCAACACGATCAGCTCCTGCCATAATTCCTAATTCAGTAGCCGCTACACCACAACCACGATCATTGTGAGTATGCAACGATACAATGACACGATCACGATCACTAAAGTGAGTACACATCCATTCAATTTGATCAGCATACACATTAGGTGTTGCCATTTCTACTGTTGACGGTAAATTGATAATTACTTTATTATCTTTAGTAGCGCCCCATTCATCCATCACCGCTTCACAAACTTCTAAGGCATATTCCAGTTCAGTTCCAGTAAAACTTTCTGGTGAATATTCAAGAATTACTTCCCCATCAAATTCTCTACTTAATTCTTTGACTAATTTAACACCATCGACTGCAATCTGTTTAATTTCTTCTTTACTTCGATTAAAGACGACATCACGTTGTAATACTGAAGTTGAATTATAAACATGAACGATTGCTCTCTTTAATCCTTTTAATGATTCAAAAGTCTTTCTAATTAAATGTTCACGTGCTTGAGTTAGAACTTGAACAGTCACATCATCAGGAATTAAATTTTCATCAATCAAAATTCTTAAAAAATCATATTCAATTTGACTAGAAGAAGGAAAACCAACTTCTATTTCTTTAAACCCCATATCAACTAAAAGTTGAAACATTTCGACTTTTTCTTCGATTTTCATAGGGGTAATCAACGCCTGATTGCCATCACGTAAATCTACAGAGACCCAAGTTGGCGCTTTTTCAATTTGTTTATCCGGCCAAGTACGTTCTTTAAAGTTGATTGGTTCAAATCTCTTATACTTTTGATAATTCATCATTTTTTCTTCCTCCCTTTTGCATAATAAATACTTATAAAAAAACTCTCGCACTCAAAATGACAGACTATGTCATTTTGAGGACGAGAGTATAGTAACCCCGTGGTTCCACCTCAATTTATTAATACCTCACGATATTAATCTCACCAAGTACGCTATTATATATAGTTCATACTTTTGCTAGATAACGGTTGCACTCCGTAGCCACCTACTTGATTCAGCGCTCCACTCAAGGATGAGTTCAACAAATCATCAACAATTCTTTTCACCACCCAGAATCTCTCTATGCTCGATAAATTTATTTACTAGTTCCTATCAAAGTATTTAAGTTATGTTACTGAATATAATAGCCCGTAATTTTGTCGAAGTCAACCCTTTTTCATAAATTTTATAGATAATTAATTATCTGATTAATAATTAATTATTTCACAAGTCAATTCAATATAAAAGTCCTGATTTTATCAAGTATTTTACCAATATCATCTATTTATTCTAATGACAATTTAGTTTCAAATTATTGAACTTATTTAGACGTAAAACCGTTCTAGAAGCAAAGAGCCTATCTACTATATAATCATTAGCCAAACAACGATTATACTTCTTTGTTAAAGTCAAATAATCTTGCTTATTAAACATAAATATCTTAATAACTTCATTATCTGGATATAATAAAACAAACTCTAGTCCTTGTCCATCTCTTAATACCAATTGATAAGACGCTTTGCTCCTTAAAGTAGTTTGAATATTATGTTTCATTATCTCAACAATTCGATCATCTAAACCATTTTCTTTAATAACGATTTTTTCTTTTAATTCACTTACACTTTTTACAAAACGAAGTTGATAAGCGGTTAAATCTATTTTCACTTTCTTTAAAAAACGGTGTCCATCATGGCTCAACACCACCGCATATTTTAATTTCTCATCATAATACATACATTCATACGAAATCCTTTGATAATGTCCACAATGCGGACAACGATATAAAAACAAATCTTCTTCAAAAATATTCTGTTTTGCCTCTAAATCTTGTCTATTAATTATTGGATATAACTGTTTTTCCCCAACCCCTAAGCAATGAACACAGGTAACTTCCAGCTTAATCTCATTAGTCATCTTTCATTCCTCCTCAATGTCCTTGCATACATTCTACTAAACTAAATAAATCTAACTACCAAATCTTCTATAATTTATCTTAAGAATATGCAAAGATTTTTCAGCTTATTTAAGACAATTAGCATGATTGATCATGTTACAATATAAAGGGTGATAAAAATGTCAAAGAAAAAATTAAAACTAAAACGTCCAATTAAAATATTTCTTAATTTTCTCCTGCTTTTATCCCTCGTAACGGGGACGTATTTATTTATCAATAGAAAAGAAACATCAATCAAATCACCAAACAAATCCACTTCTACTAAAAGGCCAAGAATAGTTAATGCATCTTTTATCGGCGATTTATTATATGAACAGCCATACTATGATTGGATTGGAACAAGTTACAATGATAAAGGCTATTATGACTTAGTAAAACCATATTTTTTAAATGACGATCTAACATTAGCCAATATGGAAGTCCCTATCGGCGGCAAAGAATTAGGAGTATCCGGAACTGGTTATAGTTTTAATGCTCCTGAGGAAATTGGTAATCAAGTTATCGCTATGGGTGTCGATGCTGTTAATCTTGCTAATAATCATGCTAACGACGCGGGTCCTCAAGGACGTATCAATACATTAAACTTCTTTAAAAAACACCAGATTCTAACAACCGGAATCTATGAATCAAAAGAAGTCCGAACACAAATCCCTACAAAAACCATAAATGATATAACCTTCAGTTTTCTTGGCTACACTTATAAAACTAATAAGCCTGATAATCAAAACAGAGAACTGATTGGTTATTATCGCAACCTTGACACTATGAAACTCGATAATGCTCATAAAGAAATCATAAAACAAGAAGTTGCACAAGCAAAACAGCTTAGTGATATAGTTATCGTTAGTGTTCATTGGGGCAATGAGTTTACATATGCTGTCAATAGTGAACAAAAAGAATTAGCTAATTATCTAAACGAATTAGGGGTTGATGTCATTATCGGTCATCATTCACATTGTATTCAGCCAATTGAATGGTTAGAAACTACCAACCATAAAACACTTGTTGTATATTCATTAGGATCATTTATTTCAGCTGATAATCAGGTAACTAGAGCAACACCAGAATTTGCCAATGCATATAATGTTTCAATGATCCTGCAAATAACTTTTGAAAAGAATAATAATTCTACCATAATTAAAAATATTAATTCTCTCCCAGTCATCAACTATTATGATCAAAAATTTGAAAATTTTAAATTGGTGCCTATAGATAAATATAATGAAAAATTAGAAAAAAGTCATAATCGTTATTCAAAAGGATTAACTAAAGACTTCATTACCAATAGTTTTAACAATGTGATTGATCAACAGTTTAAACAATAAAAAGCACTAAATCAGCTTGTACTAATTTAGGCTTTTTTAATCTTCTTTTCTTATCTGCTTGATCTTGAAGCTTGCTACAATTAGCATTATCATAAAAATTATTAACTGAACAGCCACATTAAGCCACAAAAAATCATTTGTACACATTAATTCAAATCCCCATGTGGCCGGTAAAATTCTGCCTATCACCTGTAATACGTTAGGGAGCATTGCTACAGGGAACATTATTCCTGATAACATGATCGACGGTAAAAAAACTAGTTGCGTTGCCATTCCCATTTTCGCTGCACTTTTGAAAAATACACCAAAAACCATCCCAATACTCAAACTAACTATGATAAATAAAATCGCCCCCAATAAATATATAAAAATATTTTCAGGTATTTGTGCTTTAAAAATAATCGGGGCACTTATTAAAATTATCAAACTCATCACAAATAAATGCATAATCCCAGAAATAAAATTACTTGCGGCAATCGTCCATAAAGGAATCTTTCCTACCTGATAAGCCTTTTTTATGTCACTATGATAAAATTCCACTAACGGATATGGAGAACCTAAGACTCCACCCATGGTAATAGCAAAAACACTCATTACTTGAATTATCGTTTTATCAGCATCGGGCAAAATCGATATAAAAACACCCCCAATAAACAAATAAAAGACTAAGGGAACCACATAATAATGAACTAATAATTCTTTACTGCGAAGATTTAATTTCCAGTTTAATCCAATTTGATAGATGAAAGCCCTCATGATTGCACCTCTTTTAAAAATCTTTCTTCCAGCTTTGGCTGAACAGTATTTATTTCCATAATTTTAATACTTTGTTCCTCGGTTAATTGAATAATTGCTTTTAATGTTATCTCTAAATTTGTAGTCTCAAAGATATAATACTCCTGTTCCTGAGAAACTATTTCAAACTGCTCATTTAATCGGGGCACCTTTGAAAAACGAACCTTTAATTTAAATTTACTTTGCATTGTTTGATGCAATTGATCAGGAGCCCCAATAAAAACAATTTTCCCATGATTTAATACTCCGATTCGATCACACAACTCTTCAACCTCGGTCATATCATGACTCGCTAATAAAATTGTTTTACCTTGGGTTTTTAGTCGTTTAATTTCCTGGTGAATACTGTTACGTCCCTCTACATCAAGTCCAGCAGTTGGCTCATCAAGTACAATAATATCGGGGTGTCCTAATAGCGCAATTGCAAGATGTAAACGACGCTTTTGTCCTGTCGATAACTGGTGATATTGCTTTTTTAGAAAAGCTTTAATTCCTAAATAAATAAAATAATCGTCAGTCACCTCAAGATCTTGCCATTTTGCAAATAACATGATTGCTTCTTTAGCGGTAATATCCGCTGGTAATGATGATGATTGCAGTTGAACCCCCAGCTTACCATTTATTAAAATTTTACCTGTATCGTATCGTCGAATCCCCTCTAAACATTCTAATGTCGTTGTTTTCCCCGCACCGTTTGTGCCAAGTAAAGCAAATATTTCCCCTTTAACAACAGTAAAACTAATATTTTCTAAAACCTGATGTTTACCATAAGCCTTACCAAGATTATTAATCTGCAATGCAATATCCATATTACTCTTGCTCCTTTTGGATCCTCTTAAAATAATATTCTAGAGCCGCAGTTAGATAATTATCTACTTCTTTTTGTTTAACTGCCAGATCATTATTCCAATCGTTCTTTTTATCATTAAATTTTTGTAACTCTGGCAACAGTTCTAAATTACCTCCAGTAAATTCTAAAATCATTTCCCACCACTGTTTGGCAATCATAAAGCATTCTGGACTATCAGGACTTACCCCCTGTTTCTTTAACACATACAGCTTATCTAAGACTTCTTGATAAGTGCTAAATATTCTTAACCCGGCCTCTGGATCATCACCAAATCGTTCTTTAATATGATCAGTAATTGTATTATCAAAATGTTTCCACACCCAATATTCTTTATTTCCCAAACGAAGTAACTCTATTATTTCAGCATATTTTTTAAAATCTACCGTATTCATTTCTTGAACTTCTCGAGATAAGGCAATCGTTGCTTCTAAAGCTTCTGATAAGTTAGCAATTTGTTCTTGAATCACACTTTTTTGTTGATTTAAAATCGCTGCAACTTCCTGTGGTGTGTCGAGATTAAATAATTTAGTTTTAATTTCTACAAGTGAAAAACCAAGATATTTAAATGATAAAATTTGATGCAATTTAACAATATCTTTAGTTGAATAGAGCCGTCTTCCCCCTTTGCTAATTGCTGCTGGTTTCAACAACCCCTCACGATCATAATATTGTAGTGTACGAACTGTTACATCCATCTTTTGTGCTAATTCTCCAATTGTTAAGTAGTCCTCATTCATATCATCACCTCTATAAACATTATAGTTCATGACCTTACGTCACGAGCAACAATTATTGAAATTATTTATAAAAAAGAACTAAATTAAAAGGATTGTCACCTGTGAATTACAGGTGACAATCCTCTAATTAGAAACTATTTATAAACTGTCCTACTTGGGAAGTTCAGTTCAAAACAAGTTCTTATTTTTGTAAGGCCAAGACAATCAAGCGATCCAATAATTCCGGATAAGTGATCCCGAAATCATTCATTAATTGTGGATACATTGAAATCTTAGTAAATCCTGGCATTGTATTAATTTCATTCAAATAAATTTTATTAGTTTTTTTATCTAAGAAAAAATCAACTCGGCTTAAGCCATGACCATCAACAGCTTTAAAAACTTTAATTGCATATTGACGAATTTGTTCTTGGATTTGCTCATCTACCAGAGCCGGAATACACGTTTTACTTTCTTCATCTTCATATTTCGATTCAAACGTATAAAACTCACCATGAGGCATGATTTGACCGACTCGTGAAACAATTACATCATCATTACCTAATACAGCTGTTTCTAACTCAATACAGTCTATGCACTCCTCAACTACGACATGACGATCATATTTAGCTGCCTCACTTAATTTCCCAATCAATTCAGTCTGATTATCACAACGATAACATCCAACACTTGAACCTGAACGACTAGCCTTAATAAAGCAAGGCATTCCTAATTCTCTAACAATATAGTCTTCAATTTCTTCAATCTCATCAAAAGTATTTGTTACTACAACTAATTTTTCGTCATAACGTTTTTTCACATATACTGATTTAACTTGCGGAACACCTACTGTATCTAAAATCTTTTTTGTATAGATTTTATCCATTGCTACACTAGAGCCCATCACCCGACAGCCAACATAAGGTAATTTTGCCAATTCAAATAAACCTTGAATTGTTCCGTCTTCACCATACATTCCATGTAATACTGGAAATGCTACATCTTGATTTTTTAATAATCCATAAACATCTTCAACCATGCTACTGTTATCTAACCAAGTATTTTTAGCTAAATCTGTCTGCTTCGCATCAAGATAATGCCAACCACCATCTAAATCAATCCCAACTAAGGTGATTTCGTATTTATTCGCATCCAAATTGTTTAATACCGATGTACAAGACATTCTTGAAACAATATGCTCACTTGATTGTCCCCCACATAAAACCAATAATTTTTGTTTCATGAAAATTTCTCCTCTATTTTGGTGACAACGTCTTTTAATTTCATTCCATTTGAGCCCTTCAATAAGACAACGTCATCATTTTGTAAATTATTCTTTAAATAATTTACCACTTCTTGATTATCATTACAATAATAAATCTCTGCCATCCCTGACAAAGCAGCACTATCGCTCATAAACTTAGCTTCTCGGCCAACCGCAACTAACACATCAATTTGTTTTTCCGCTACATATTTACCAACACTTCGATGCAATTGCTCGCTGAATTCGCCCAATTCTAACATATCCGCTAATACAGCTATTTTTCTACGCGAATACGTAGCCAATACGTCAATACTTGATTTCATTGAATCTTCACTAGCATTATATGTGCCATCAATCAAGGTAATGTTGTTTTTTAATTCAATTACATCCATCCGTTTTTTAGTTAATTCAAATTGACTAATTCCTTGAATACATTTTTCCATTGGAATTTCTAGATTTATTCCAATCGCAATCGCAACAAGAGCATTTAAAACAAAATGATTCCCCGGTACCGGGACAACAACTTGATAGACCTTCCCATTATAATTGATTGTAAATTCACTATGATCATCCATTAAAATAACTTTTTCAGCTTTAAAAACAGCAGCGCAATCAACACCGACTTTAACAACCTTGAAATTATCAAATCGAACCGTTGACAGCATATCATTATCACCATTAATTACTAATGTACTGCCATCACTCATTCCCGCAACAATTTCTAATTTTGCTTTTAGAATATTTTCACGACTTCCTAATTCTCCAATATGTGCTGTTCCAACATTAGTAATCGCGCTAATATCCGGACAAGCAATTCGTGACAATTCTTCCATTTCATTAAGATGATTCATACCCATTTCTAAAATCATCACTTCCTCATCTTTTAATCTCAAGATTGTCAATGGCAAGCCAATATTATTATTATAATTACCTTCTGTTTTCAATGTCTTATACTGCTGTTTAACAACACTATAAACCATATCACGTGTGCTTGTTTTACCCACGCTCCCAGTAATTCCAACAACTTTGACCTTGCGATGTTTCCGTAAATAATGAGCCATCTTTTGCAAAGCTTTTAACGTATTATCTACTAAGATAACAACATGCTTATCATCTTCAATCAACCGATCAGTAATTATAGCGCTGGCACCATTTGTAAATGCACTTTCAATAAAATCATGGCCATCATAGCGTTCACCAATAATTGGAATATACATCATCCCGACCTCAGCTTGACGACTATCTTGGCTAAAACCTGTTATTTCCATTGTTTCATCACCACTAATAAGTTTCCCACCGGTAGCAATTACTATCTCACTTACTTTCATTTCATCCCCCTAGAACTCATTACCTTTAATCGTTGGTTGATTTTCATCATCTAAAATATGGCGCTTCCCATCAAGACCAACAATTTCATATCCAATCACACTATCTGAGTTTCCTTTAGTTAACACCAGCAGCTTATCACCTACAACCTCAAATGTCAGACTGCCTCCAATATCCATCGTATATAACTTCTTTTTATCTTTTCCATCAAGATCCATCGTATAAATAATATTCTTATCTTGAATAACTAATTTCTTCTCAACCAGGTTCACTAATGATAAATTATTACTTTCATAAATAACTTTACTTTGTCCTTCTAAATCACTTTTAACTAGCCCATCATTATTTATATAATATAAATATTCACCATCATAAGTATAAACATTAGTATTATTGGCAAGATTCTTCTTGTCGCTGCCATCCAATGCAATCGAAACTAATTCATTATTTTTATTAATATAAAAAATTCTACCTTTTTCCTCATCAACAACAATACTATAAGAAACCTCATCACTAATCTTATGATCCTGATTTGTCTCTAATTCAAGACAATGAATTGTTTCACCATCACTATCATTTTGATAATAGACTTTATCACCAAGATTATGTACATAATATACATTCTTTAATAAAATATCTTCTGCTTTTGTCTTTTTATCCATTCGAATATAATCATTATTTTCATCAAGATAATAATACCACTGCTCATCTTCACTAAAAACAGTAACTGCTTGTTCCAAAACAAGTTCGCGATTATTAAAACTACGATCATATTTCAATAATTCAGAATTCATCATTAAATAAACAGCATCATCATTAACATAACTAATCCCTAAATAATTAATATTTGTCGCTTGACTATATTTACCTGTATTTTTATTGATTGATATTTTACTATCACTGTAATCATTAGTGATTGTGTTTGAATTATCATTCTCTGCCAGCTTAATCGGATTATTAATAACATATTGACGCATTACTGTCGTCACTACAATTAAAACAATAAAAACAGCCCAAATTTTCTTACTACGCCAATAATTTTGCGCTGATTCATTAGACTTAAGCAATGTTTGTTCAGTCTTATCAGCTGCAATAAACTCATCGACTTTTTCAGGTTCAATAATCTGTTCTTCCTTTATAATATCTACTTCTTTATCTAACCCTACCGGCGTTCCGCAAACAGGACATCTTTTTTCATGTTCTAATAATCGCGCTCCACATTTTCTACATCTTTTAATCTTTTCCATTTAGTCACCTACTTTAATGCCTACATTTTACCATATCACCAAAGTAAAAAAAAGCGTGTTATTAGCGTAAAAGAAAAGACTTCGCTTCAATAAGCTTAGTCTATTCTTCTTCATTATTATTCAATTTAGCGATAGCCGTATCATAAAAATCATTTATATACCACTGCTTTAAATACTCATCACCATTTCCTGTACTATACACAATATAATTGCCTATTACATTAAATACAGTTACATCATAATCAATCGATACAATATGCCCATCACTAGTCATTAAATCATCATCATAGTTAGTATATACAATTGTATTATTTGTAACGATATAATTATTAACCTCACCTTCAACAAGCAGTTCATCATTTTCATCAGCAATACTATAACAATGTACGCCTTGATAATCTTGATAATAAAGCAAATCTCCACTCACATAAATTTTCCCAGTACTAGATAAATTAAATTGTGATAATTTATTTCCGGCCAAATCAATAGCCTGAATATAATCATGTTCAATTGTTGTATAAAAAACTAAACTATCTTGCATGTCATAACTATAATCTGAAATTTCATCGCTTATGATTTTTATTGATGTTGCACTTACCTCATCATATATAAACAGTCCCTCTTCATCATACTTAGTATATAGGAACTTATTTTTATCTATTGGTAATACATTATCCATTTCAAAAAGGGCTGTCAATTCACCACTTTTCATATCATAACGTGCATATCTTCCATACTGTTCATAGTAAAGATAGTCATCAGTACTATAAATATACCTTTCTCCGTCATCTACAAGCGATTTAAAGTTACTAAAATTCCGTTCTGTTTGATATATTTGATAATCCATCCCAAAATAAATATTTGAATCCGTTAAAAAAGCATAACCACCATTTTTTAAATTTCCCTCTTGCGTTATACTGCTATTACTATCAAATAATTGTAATGTTGATAATTCTTGATAATCCCGTTGATCATTCGAATTTTTAAAAATTTGCCCGAAAATAGTTACTCCTGCAATCAATATCACTACAATTCCAACTATAATATTTCTTAGTTTTTCTTCATTATTAGCAGCCTTCTTTTTTATGATTGGAAAGCCCATGCTGTTAATTCGCTGTCTAGCTTCTTCTAAACGTTGTTTGATTTCATTATTGCTTGATTTGTAATCATACATCTCTTGTTGGTGGTAAACATGGCTTTTTTCACTATGTTTATCGCAGTCTTTATTATTTGTTGAATTATTTATGTTAAAACTACTGGCGTACTTCTTAGTGACATCAGTCTTCTTTTCATACTTTGTTGGATTCCCACAATTAGGGCATCGTGGTTGACCAAAATGTATTGCCGCTCCACAAACTGAGCAATGACTTATCTTCCCCTGACGATGACCACATAACGGACATTTTAAACTATTTTTATACTCATTTCCGCAATTATCACATCTCATTGTACCTCACCCCCTATTAATTATATTGTACCATGCCCCTATTTAGAGTCAATCAGCCAAATAATATAAATAATTTTTATCAAAAATAAAAAGATACTGTCGTATCTTCTTACTTACACATTTTAACTCCGGTTTCTAATATTTCCATTTGCAATAAAGTTTGTTCATCTTTGACCCGAGGTTCCTTACCCTCAATAATACTTTCATATAAGCCATCAAAAACATTTCCATAATCCCCTACTTCAGAGATGACTTTTTCTTCATGAAAAACACCTGCATCATCATAATACGATAACGTTCCATAATCTTCAGGACGATCAATTCCAAAATTTGGTGACCCCGGCATATAAAATAACTTGAGGTGTTCTTCTTGACGATCTTTTGTCGCTTTAACAAAGCATCCTTTATCACCATAAACAACAAAACTAGGACGTTCTTTTACTCTAAAATAACTTGACTTTACTGAAACTTTAAGTGTTCCATAATATAGATCCAAATCAAAATAATCATTCATTCGTCCTGATCCTAATAATTGTCTTACATCATAATGAATCTTTTCAGGTTTACCAAAATAAGAAATTACTTGATCTAAAGTATGACATCCATGACCATATAAATATCCATTGTACCCAACATATTCATGAACATTTAGTGGTATTTCCGGACGATAATAGTCATAATGCATTTCTACTTCTAATAAATTACCTAATTTTCCACTTTCGATCACTTTTTGAACTGTTAAAAAATCAGAATCATAACGACGGTTTTGATAGCATTGCACTAATAACCCTTTTTCTTTAGCTAATGCAAATATTTCTTTAGCTTCAGCACTATTTTTCATAAAAGGCTTTTCAACCAAACAATTTTTACCATGTTCTAAAACCATTCTAGCATACTCATAATGACTATCATGACGAGTGCAAACACTAATCAGCTGAATCTCTGGATCGTTTAATAGACTATCTAAATCATCAGTATAATTTATTCCTGCAACACGTGACCAATCATGTTTATTTAAATTTCGAGCATAAATAGTTTTTACTTTAATATTTTTTCTTGTCAGTACAAATGGCAATTGATAACGATTAGTACTTTTACCATTGCCAATAAATCCCATTGTTAACATAATCTTCTCCTTCTACTTTGATATATCATATTGTACTATATTCTAATCATTAATTATATTTTTTACGATAATTGAAAAGATGATTTTAAACAACCATATTAATAACCAAACATAATAACGGAATTGTAAGTAATGATAGCGCTGTTGATAAAAAGACAATTTCTACTGCCAAATTTGAATCTCCATCATACTTCTCAGCCAAAATTGCTGTCGTACTTCCTGCTGGCATTCCCGCCAAAACTGTTGCTACTGCAGTTACTAATGGTGGTAGATTAACTATTGCACAACTAAATAAGACCAATAAAGGAATTAAAATCAAACGGATAAAACTATAGTAGAGGGTCAATCTATTTATAACATCTCTAATTTTGATTTCTGCCAAGATTCCACCTATTACAATCATTGATAAAGCCATCGTACAATTACTAAGTGACTGGATTGATACTTTTAAAAAACTTGGTAATTGAATTTGGCCAATCATAATAAACAGGCCAATAAATACTGCGATAATGCAAGGATGTGTAATTACTTTCTTAATAACATCTTTACCTTTAGCATTAGTAAAACATGCAACCCCACCAGACCACATTACAATTCTTTGGGGAATTAAATAAATGGAAGCAAATAATAATCCATCTAATCCATAAAGGCCTTGAATCAAGGGTGAGCCCATAAATCCAGCATTGGAGCAGATCGTTCCGTATTGTAAAACACTTTGTTGTCGTTTTGTTGCCTTAATAAAGAAATACTTTCCAAATACTTGGCAAGCAAACTGAATAATAATCGAAACAATCAAAATTGTTAGACCACTCTTGATGATTTGAGTATCCATTTTAATCATAAAAGAGTAAATAATATTAGCCGGCAGTACAATATATATTACTAAATCCGTCAAGCTCTTTCGATGCTCTTTAGAAATAATATTTGTCTTTCTTAAAATATATCCAATTATCATTAAAATAAATATTTCAAATTGTAAATCCATTAAATTATTAAAATCAACCACAATAACACCTCTTTGAAGATATCTTAAACTAATTTTCTTGACACGTCATCTAAAACTTACCATTATTCATATAATTAGTTATAATATAAACAATAAAAGTAAGGGTGAAATAATGAAAACAAACTACGTCTATATCGTCAAATGTCAGGATAATACTTTCTATACAGGCTGGACAACTGATCTAGTAAAGCGAATCAATGCTCATAATCATGGCAAAGGTGCAAAATATACCAAAGCTCGTCGCCCCGTTGAACTGGTTTACTTTGAGGAGTATACTGAAAAAAGCCTTGCGTTGAAACGGGAATACGCTATTAAGCAAATGACACGTAAAGAAAAAGAATTATTAATCAACAGTTAGCATAGGCTAAGTAATTTCTTTGGAAATTAAAGAATAACGTGTTATACTAGATTCATATAGAAAGAAGGCAAAATATGAAATTAAACCGAAATGATTTATGCTGGTGCGGCAGTCAAAAAAAATACAAAAAATGCCATCTAGCATTTGATGAAAAATTAGAGCAATTAAAGCAGCAAGGAAAAAAAATTCCAACCCATAAAATGATAAAGACGCCTGAGCAAATTGAGGGAATTAAAAAAGCCGCAGTAATAAACTCAGGTTTATTAGACTATATTGAAGCAAATATCAAAGTTGGAATGACAACTGAAGAAATTGATGTTATGGCAAAGGAATATACTGCCAAATATGGAGCAGTTTGTGCTGATTATCAATATATGGGTTATCCAAAACATATTTGTGTCTCGATCAACGATGTTGTTTGTCATGGTATTCCTAATGAGCAAACTATTTTACAAGAAGGTGATATTGTAAATGTTGATGCTACAACCATGCTGAATGGTTATTATGCCGACGCTTCTAGAATGTTTATGATTGGTAAAGTTTCTAATGAAGCTAAAAAACTAGTCAGCGATACAAAAAAGGCTTTAGAACTCGGTATGGCTAGTGTTATCCCCTATCAAAGTTGTGTTGGCGACATTGGTAAAGCAATCGAAACATTTGCTAAAGCTATGGGTTATAGTGTTGTTAGAGAATTTTGTGGTCATGGTGTTGGTTTAGCGATTCATGAAGATCCTTATGTTTTCCATTTTGAGCCAAATGTGCCTACTGTTACCCTTGTCCCAGGAATGGTCTTTACAATTGAACCAATGTTAAATCTTGGTGGTCGTGAAGTATATGTTGATGAGTCAGATGAATGGACTGTTTATACTGATGATGAATCACTTTCAGCACAATGGGAGCATACGTTGTTAGTGACTGAAGATGGTATTGAAATTATTTCAAAATAATAAAACCTCCGATTTGAAGTGAACCACCATTATTTAGATTAGACACCTAAATAATGGGATTCATTTCAGTTTGGAGGTCTTTTATTTTATATTTATAATTACATACTCACTAGGAGCACCTGTTTTGATTGGATAACGCCATCCCGCTATTCCTGTCGTCGTAATTGCTGTAAAGTCACCAATATCCCTTTGTCCACGAATCAACGTATCACTTGTCAATGACTGAACAATTCCCATAGGGAACAATTGTCCACCATGAGTATGCCCAGATAATTGTAAATCAATTCCTAGAGCTGCATTTTCATCAAGGTTTAAAGGCTGATGATCGAGCATGATCGTGTAGTTACCACGTTTATTTTCAGGAATCATCTCTAATAATTGACTAGTTGACAAACGAGGATTTGTACCCCAAAAACTTGCATCTTTTCGACCAATAATATTTATATTGTCTAAGCTAACTACTGCATCTTCCAATACAACGATTCCATTTTTCTCCAACGTAGCACGAACATCTTCAGGACCAAATTCACTATCGCTAAAAGCATGAGAGCCATTGTCATGATTACCATAAACATAGTAGATTCCTTGTTGATTATTGATCGATGCTAGCGCCTTACTAGCATTAACCATATCATCTAATGGGGTATTTTCATCAAAGATATCCCCTGTTAAAACTACTAAATCAGCATTCAGCTGGCTCATTTCATCACAATATTTTTGTAGCTCCGTAACACTTAATGATGTTGACATATGTAAGTCAGCAATTTCAAGAATTTTAAGATCCTCAACTTTATCACTTTTTAGATCATATGTTGTAACTACAACATGTTTAATATTATAGTAGCCATAACCTAAAAATAACGCCGTAACTACTATTCCCAAAATACCAGTAGTAAATGAAATCCGATAAATCGGGAATCTTTTTAAGCCTAGATTTAATAGCTCAAACAACAACATGACAACCAATAAATGATAATAAATAACCCCATATAACTCCAACGTGTTCATCGCTGGAATTGATAGCACCATTATCACTAATCCAATTATAATAATGAGGAACCAATTAGTATGAATATTTAAAATCGTTCGTAATAAACGGTTAATAAAAAAAGTAAAATAAATAATACCGGGTATAACCGCAAGCAAACCCATATATAAGTACATAAAATCCCTCCTTTTAATTTAGAATACACGCTGAAGTATGCTTCAGGTCAAGTAATTTTTATAAAACACATATCTTCACATATTTATATTCTAACAAAATAAAAAGAGCATATAACAACATAATTTACTAAACAAACAACAAAAATATTCCAAACAGTCTTAAACATTACCAGCTTTATCCTACTCTCTATTTTTACCGTACTCTCTTTTTATTACCCAACATATTACTAAAAATAATTAATAAATCATATTTCCTTAACAAGAAAATTTTAGTTTGAATAACTTATCAAATTATCGTAAAAACTATAATGATAGCAAAGCTATCAACACATTTATCAACTAGAAAGAGATGAAATATGAAGAAACGTTTCCTGATTTTTTTACTAATTATTGCACCATTATGTATCAATGCTGTTCATGCCAGTGAAGATAATGCTAAACTTCAATTATTAAAAGAGAAACATTATGAAACTGAAGGTACAATCGTTACTGTCAAGATTCCCCATGTTGTTAATGTTAAAAATGACAAAGTAAAAAAAGTTATTAATAAGCTGATTACCCAGGCAATTGATGACTTTACTAACGAATTTAAAGAATTTGACAAAGAACCAAACACAGAACATAAATTAATTGCAGATATTACTTTCCAAAACTACTATAGTGACGATAAAATAATATCATTTTCAATTAATGCCACCCAAATCATGGCAGACAGCTATTTACAAAAGAAATTTTATACAGTAGATCTTAAAACTGGCGAAGTCTACAATATTGAACATTTCTTAGGTTCAGATTATCAAAATATCGTTAAAAAATCTGTACAACAACAGATTGCGGAGAATAAAGAAAAATATCCTAACCTAATGTATTTTGATGAAGCGGTTAATAATTTAAAGATTACTAATGAACAACCATTTTATATCAACAAAGATAATCAGGTAGTTGTTGTTTTCAATCAATTTGAAATAGCTCCTGGTTATATGTCATTACCGGAATTTATTATTAAATAGTTGATAAATCTAGAGGTTAAATAATATTTTAACCTCTTTTATATTTGTAAATCATTTATTTAAAAAATATCCACGACATGTCTAACATCATGGATATTTATAATTAGCAAGTGGTATATTATTTATAAACTATATTGTTAACAATTTTATTATTTATCTGCAGCAAATTCTATTCCCGCACTTTGACGAGCTTTAGTCGCAATCTCAATAGTAATCAAACTAATTTCCTGCATTTTTTTAGCACGAGTAAAATCTTTTTCATCAATCATTTTAACAAATTCTACAAATTCATGATACATCCGATGTTTATCATTATTGTAAGAAACCTCATCACCTTCATTATTCATTTGTTTAGCACTACCCTTATTCATTAATACTTTAAAACCATTTAAGCTATTAGCAGGTGTAGAAATTGTAATACATCCTGCATCACCTTGAATATTTGTTGCAACGGGAGCTTTACAATCTTTAGCTCCAATACATACACATTTAAAACTATCATAGTCTAATGTTAAAATTCCTGAAGTATCAATTCCTCTTTGAATATTTGCCTCATAATTGACATTTAATGGTTTACCAAATAAAGCTACTACTAAATTTATATTATAAATATTTAGATCCATTAATGCCCCTCCCGACATGGCTGGATTAAATGCTGGCAAGACTTCTCCTGCTTTAAAAGCATCATAACGTGATGAATATTGTGAATAATTAGCACTAACGATCTTAATTTGTCCTAGTGTTGGTAATAACTCTTTAATTTTTAAAGTATTTGGTAAATATTGGGTACTAACTGCCTCAACCATAATAACTTTATTAGTGTCTGCTAAAGCAACCAATTCTTCTAATTCTTTAAGATTAGAAGTAAATGGTTTTTCACAGATTACATGTTTACCGGCTAAAATTGCCTTTTTGCACATTTCATAATGTAAATGATTAGGCACCGCTACATAAACTACTTCAACCTCACTATCTTCCAGCATTACATCAATATTTGTATAATGCGCTTTAATATTGTTAGCTTGGCACATCTCAACAATTTTTTCTTTTTCAGCCGGTGTGGCACATAAAGCAACTAACTCCATACCAGTAACTTCATGAGCAAAAGTTAAAAAATCATGAACGATCATACCGGCCCCAACGATTCCGACCTTCATTATTTAGCCTCCTTTGCTACTTTAGTTGCTTCTTCAATAATTTTTAAAACTTCTATTACTTCCTCATCGGCAACTAATTTATGAGCCCCATTTACAATAACATCATTTAAATTGTCATAAATAATTCCATAATCCCCAATTTCTGTAGGTACTTTTTTTGTAATATCATTGCCATTATCATCAATGTAAGACAATGTTCCCCACTTATCTTCTGGTAATGGATCAAATGATACATGGATCGCTCCTGGTTTAGGTTTTTCTGATGAATTATGACCAAGTGCCGGCATTAAAAAACTTCCTTTTTTGCCATGAACGATAAAGCGTGGATAATCAAGTTTTACATAATAACTAGTTTTAACAATTGCTTTAAATCCATCATAAAAGAAATCAAAATCATAATAATCATCACTGACTCCAGGATTATCAACACTACGACAGTCATATACAACTCGATTAGGTTTACCGAATTCACCAATGATTTGATCAATTGGATGAACTGCTAACCCATATAAAATTCCCATACCTTTATTATTTGCTATTGATGGTCTAAAATAATCATAATGTGACTCAATTTCCACAATGTCTCCAAGTACACCTGATTCAATAACTTTACGAACTGTGCGCATATCAGCATCATAACGACGATTTTGGTTAGCCATTGCTACTAGACCTTTTTCTTTAGCATAATCGAATACATCTTTAGCTTCTTTAGCGGTCATTGCAAATGGTTTTTCACATAAAACATGTTTACCATGATCCAATGCCTGCATTGTATACTCCACATGATAACGATCTGGGGTATTAACAACTACCAAGTTAACATCAGGATCATCCATAATCTCATTAATTGAACTAGTAAACTTAATCCCCGGATACCAGCTCTCTTTTTCTTCATTAATTTCTGTTTCTAAACGATAAATATACTTTACATCAATGAAGTCTTTTCTTTTTTCAACATATGGTAAATGATAACGACAAACGCTGTTACCAAATCCAATATAAGCAACTTTTAACATCTTTCTTTCCTCCTATTTTATAGGTTTATTTTATGATGAAAAAAACCTATAAAACAGTGATTTTCCAGCTCTTGCAATTGAATTTCATACATTTATTTACAGTACTGTAATTTAATTTCATACTACTAAATTAAATTAATCAAGTAGCGGAAAATTTTAAATATTTTCCCTCTCTTACACCACTGTCCATACGGTTCCATATACGGCAGTTTAATTAAATTTCAATTTATATCTCAATAAATAATAATCTAAACAACTAACTAGTCCATTGTGTGCTAGCCTTTCTTTTGCTACAGCACGCACAACACATGTTCTAGTTATCACGAATTGATAGCATATGATATTTGTCTTGCTCTACCATAATTTACCCCAAGTTTTCTAACACCATGACTAGGCTTTGGAATTTCAATACTTTTAACAGGTTGTGGTTTGTAAGACCTTGTTTCAATTTGTCTTTTATTTCATCATTGGCTACATTATCCACACTACTTGTGCTTTTATAGACAAGTATCATATTTTTCTTAGATAAGACTTCCTCTAATAATTTGTGTGATCTTCTCCTTTTCGCTTTCTAATGCCTAGATCCAAGTGTATATGCCCTTCGGCTCAAATACATTTCCGATGCACTATGTGATTCGTCGACAACTACATTCACAAAGGACTTTCACCCTAGATGTATGACAAGTCGTCATACTTAAAAAAGATGTCTCTAACAGACATCTTAATCTAGATCTTTTCCATCCGATTTAATCGCTTTTTGATACCAATAAAATGAATCCTTTTTTATCCGATGTAAATCACCAACTCCATCATCATTCATATCTACATAAATAAACCCATATCGCTTATCCATTTGTCCTGTTGTAAATGATACCAAATCAATTGGTGCCCATGATGTATAACCAAAAATATTAACGCCCTCTTCACGAGCTTTCATTAGGCTCTTTATATGACTGCGATGATAATTAATTCGATAATCATCATGAATAGAGCCATCATCCTCCACTTGATCATGTGCCCCCAAACCATTTTCCACATCAAATAACGGTACTTGATATCGATCATTCAGTACATGTAAAAAATATTCATAACCTGTAGGATCAATTTGCCAGCCCCAATCAGATGCTTCTAAATATGGATTGGCTAAACTACCCTGACCACCTGCTGTTGCTAAGTTTCCCTCTACATCATGCGTAGTAAATACATTTGACATATAGTATGAATATGCTAGAAAGTCAGATTTACCTTCCATTAGAATCTTCTTATCTTCTTCACTAATTTCTAAAGATACATTATTATCTTTCCAGATACGTTTTGCATAAGCTGGATAATATCCCCTTACCATCGTATCTGCACAATATGCAAATTTTTCTTGAAACAACTTATATGAACCTAAAACATCTTTTGGATCACACGTATATGAATAACAGCAGAACCCTGCAATCATACAACCAACTTTGATTTCCTCATCTATTTCATGAGCTGCTTTTACCGCTTCTGCCGCCGCTACCATTTGATTATGTAATTCTTCAAAAGCAAACTGTTTTCCTTCTTTAACATTAAAGTGAAGCAAAATGTTAATTTCATTAAAGGTTAACCACTTATTGACTAAATCTTTATATTCAATAAAACATACTTTAGCAAATTCAACAAACTGATGAATCATCTCTCTATTTGTCCAGTCACCATAGGTTTCTTCCAAATAGACTGGTTCATCATATTTATACAAAGTTATAACTGGATCAATTCCATACTTCCTACATTCTTTAAAAACATTACGATAAAATTCAACTCCTGCTTGATTTACTCCACCTTCAACACCATGCGGGAAAATTCTAGCCCAAGAAATCGTCGTGTTAAAAGTTGTAAAACCAAGTTCAGCAAATAAGGCAATATCTTCCTTATATCGATGATAAAAATCTATCCCTACATGATTTGTATATCTAACATCATCAAATAATTCATATTTTGCCCCCTTTGGTAAATGATCAAATTGTCGCATTTTTCCTCTTGTACCATCAGCATTTAAATAATGAATATAACGATTATTAGTTGTTGTTCCGGGATCACCGAAATCTACTTGAACCGGACTCTTACCATCTTCATCCCATGCTCCTTCACATTGAGCCGCACTAATCGAACCGCCCCATAAAAATTTATCTGGAAAACTCATCTTTATTATCCTCCTTAAGCCTTCTTTTATTTTTATCTTCTTGGTGTTGCCATTTGCGCCCAAGTATACGCCTTTCCTTTTAAAGTGATTGCCATTTGGTAAATATTTTCCGGCCAGGTTCCACCACCAAAACCACCATCACCAATAGCATGAACATCACATCCTGTTTGTTTCATCATCAGCGTTATTTGACGAATTGTATCAACATCTGCTGCTTCAACATTACTATTTAAAAAGCTCATAGCAAGAGCCCCATTTCGATGCGTAAATTCAATTAATTCACGAATCATCTCAACTGTAATACCGTGGCGTGAGCCCGGAGCAGGAAAATCAATAATATCAGCCCCAGCCTCAATCAACTGCTTAATAATATTTTTAGCATCATAATCAGCAAGTGGATCACCTAATACTTTTTCACTAATGCCATCCTCCCATTTTCCAGCAAAAATCAGCATATCATCACCACAAATCGCTCTAGCCTCTTTTGTCCACTTAATCACATCTTTAATTGATGTACCACTTCCCGGATTACCACCTAAAATGAGAAATGATACACCCCATTGTTTTGCCTTTAAAAGATTTTCTTTTGTACATACCATACCTGCTAGATCGTATAACTGAGAATTCTCTTGGTTATTAAAATCAAGCCCTTCTTTAGGACACCCCAAATAAATTCCCACTGGTCTACCACCTACTAAATCCTTCAATTCTTGGTAATCAAATCCTTGCATGCCAGGACAATCAGCTGGATGAAAAAAATCAAAACCATTCAATAAAACCATATCCGCACCAAAAGCAAACATTAATTCGGTACTGGTACAATTAGGAAATAAGATTGGATTTTTTAAATACGTTTGTCCCATCAGCACCCTACCTTCAGATTTAAAAATTGCTTCTTTTAATTCTCTACCAGTATAATTAGAAATTTTACTAGCTTTTGCACTAATCAATCTAGTTACTTGATTATGTAGTTCCATCTTTTTTCTCCTTATATCTATTTTCTTACAACTAAATCTTAATTTAAAAAGTAGTCTAAAAAAATCATATATAGATATTTTGTAATTAAATTTCAAAGATATAAATAATTATGAAATTTAATTTCAAAAATATCATTAGTAGTGAGAAAACGTTTTCTCTATGTCTATTAATATGTTAAAATATAAGTATAAATAATCCCTAAAAAGGAGTGCATAAAATGATTCGTGAATTAATCGATAGCATTAAACTGACAAAAAAAGAACAAGTTATTTCCGAATATTTAGAACAAGAGCCTGATTGCGTGCTTCAATATAACGCTAAAGAATTAGCTGCTTTAATCAAAGTTAGTGCCCCCACCCTTATTCGCTTTGTTCAAAAATTAGGATTTAAAGGCTATAGTGATTTTCAAGTGACTTACACCCAAGAAAAAACAATGTATGATCAAATGAAAAATATACGGATTGATTCAAAAAGTTCTATTCGTGATGTAATTGAAACCCTACCTGCAATATATGACCATGTTTTTAAAGAAACTCGAAAACTAACTCGTTTTGAATCGTTTGTTCGAACGATAAATTATATGCTGCAAGCTAAACAAATTGATTTTTATGCCAATGACAATAATTATTCAGAAGTTCAATCTGCCTGTTTAAAACTAAATACCATTGGTATCAAAGCACAATGCTTTAACACTTTGAATACTGCCTATATTGATAACATCGATCCTCGAGACATCTTAGCTTTCGTAGTTAGTCACTCGGGAAAAAATCAAACAATGGTCGATGCCGCATATGAACTCCGAAAAAAACGAATCCGTGTCATCGCAATTACAGGAAAAATCGACCCAACTTTAGAACTTGTATGCAATGAAGCCTTGTATATTGATTCATCCTCACATCATCTGCCTCATCATATTATGCTATATGGATTATCGATACATTATATTTTAGATATTCTCGTTACCTCACTTTATTACAAAAAATACAAAGAATAATAAACAAGACCTTACGCTCCCGTAGGGTCTTGTTTAACCAACATTTCCTTGATGCTGCAAAGATAAATCAGTATATTGCATAATTTCAAATTTATTTCCATCCGGATCATGAATCCACATTTGCCAAGTTTCTGATTGACCTTTATTAGGCTCAATATCAATTTCGATACCAGCTTCAATCAGCTCTTTTCGTGCTTCAAAAATATCATCAACCATTAAAGCAAAGTGTGAATACCCTAGTCTAACATCTGGCTTTTCATGTTCTAGCTGGTTATCTGCTTTATTAAATAATTCCAAATATTGTCCCGGGGCTAACTCAATAAAAATATAAGCAATCCCATCTGGATCAGTAATTGCTTTTTTAGCCCAAGCACCACGGCTTTTTTGTCCAAGATAAGCCCCATAACGCATAATTATTTTAGCTTTTAATCCTAATTTATTTTCATAAAAATCTCTCATTTTATCCATCTGATCAGTATAAAATGAAAGATGCATCACTTCATTAAATTTCATTTTTAACCTCGCATTTTTATAAAAAGGTCTGTTTAAATAAAACAATCAAAGCTATTTAAACGGAAAAATAGATTTCATGACTATCTAAACAAACCATTTTTATTATTTATTTTCCACCTAATTTTAAAGCTGTATCCAAGACCTTAGCACCATTCATTGTCCCATATCCTGCATATTAATTATTTCAACCGGTTTATCAAGAAACATTTTTTTAACATTCTTTAATTCATAACGTACTTGTGGTCCTAATAAAATATCATCAGCTGCTTCACCATATTTTTCAATTTGTCCAACGGGATGGGCTTCGATTTGAAATTCAATTTCTTTTGTTTCGGCAGTCTCTTTCATTCTATTAACTAATAGACTTGTTGACATTCCCGTTGCACACACTAACAAAAACATTCATCATTATTCCCCCTCTAGCCTAATATTCAATATTATTCTCTAAATCATCACCATTGGTAGCAATACATTTTTTATACCAGTAAAACGATTTTTTAGGATAACGTTTTAAATCTTTTAAGTCTTCAAAATCACGATCAACATAAACAAATCCATAACGTTTTCTAATTTCTTTATGACTACTTAAAAAATCAATTGGACTCCAAGCTAAATAACCAATTAAATCAACACCATCATGTTCAACAGCCTGTTTAATTGCTTTGATATGCTGTTGATAATAATCAATACGTTGATCATCATATACTTTTTGATCAATTAACTGTTCATCAATTCCAATACCATTTTCTACGATAAACAATGGTTTATGATATCGATGATAAAAATCAATTAACGAATATCGTAATCCCTGTGAATCAATTTGCCAGCCCCACTCATTTGCTTGATAATAAGGATTTTTAAGATTGCGCTGATCAAATAAAATAGCATCCTCTAAAGTAATCACATCATCAATTTCATCAAATGAAGCCTGAACACTACTGCGATAATATGAAAATGCTAGATAATCCAGTTTGGTCGATGCTGATTTAATTACCTCTTCATCAGCTTTATTTAGACTGATTGTTATATTTCTATTTAGTGCATACTGCTTAAAATAATCTGGCAGTTCTCCTTGACACATCGTATCAAAAGCAAAATAGTTGTGTAACTTATTTTTAAAATCTGCAGCAATAATATCACTACTTTTACAAGTGAGTGGATAGAATGGTGCATGCCCAATCATACCACCTACTTTGGCTTGTGGATCAACACGTTTAATTACCTCTACAGCACGAGCATGTGCAATTTGTACGTTAATATTTAATTGTACGAACATCTCTGCTTTAGACATTCCATCTGGTAAATAAGCTCCTGCCACCAGATCACTTTGACAATAAGCTAAATTAATTTCATTATATGTCAGCCAGTATTTAACTTTTCCTTTCAGTCTAGAAACTACCGCTTCAACATGGCGAGCATAAAAGTTAATTACTTCTTTGTTCATAAACCCATTATAGTTTTTTAACAGATAATCCGGCATATCAAAATGAACTAAAGATACTACTGGTTCAATTCCTTTCGATAAAAGATAGTCGACCATCTTTTCATAATAAGCTAACCCTGCTTCATTAGGACTTTCTTCATTACCAAGCGGGTGAATCCTTGACCATACTACTGAAAAGCGATATGCTTTATATCCCATTTGAGCCATGTAATCAATATCTTCTTGATAATGATGATAATGATCAGTAGCTACTTTTGTATCACAAAACATCGGTTCAATCCCGGGTTCTGGAGTAACTATTAGAGTGTCATAAACATTTAACCCTTTACCATCTTCTAAATATGCGCCTTCAGCTTGAACGTTGCTTAAAGCACCGCCCCATAAAAATTCTTCTTTCATGATCTTCTCCTTTATCTCGTTGTCATCATAATAGTCATATGACCATCAAAAACAATTTTGTTTCCTTGCGGAATCAAGAAATTATCACCGACTTTAATAGGCACTCCATCAACAGTCCCAGAGCCCCTCACAACCGTCGCCAACTGATAATTATCATGATAATAGTGATTCTCCCCTGTAAGTTCTAGTTTTGTTACAGTAAATGAGTCATTATCAATAAAAACAGTTTGTTCACCATTTTCTAATGATGTCATTACAGTCGTAAGCTTATTTTCCATCTCCTTTTGATCATAAGACAAACATTCAATTGCTTCTTTTAAATGCAATTCACGTTCATTGCCATTTGCATCTTTACGATGATAATCATAAAAACGGAAAGTAACATCTGTAGCCTGTTGGATTTCATAAACAACACTCCCCTTTTTTAATGCATGTAATAATCCAGCCGGAAGATATACAAAATCATCAGGATGGACTTCTAAATGACGAATCAGTTTATCCCACTGTTCTTCCTTGATATAGTGAGTCAAATCAGCTTCATCTTTGGCATTGTGTCCATAAACAATCTTGGCTCCTGGCTCAGCTTCAATAAAATACCAAGCTTCATTTTTGCCTGCTTGATAACCTAACTTTAAAGCCGCTTTTACATCAGGATGAACTTGGATACTTAAATCATCTTCTGGTCCTACTAACGAAATAATAACCGGAAACTGTTCATTAGGATGACCAAATAATTCTTGATGCTCCTGCCATAATTCTAATAAAGTTTTTCCTTGATATGGTGCAGTCTCACAAATATTTGAAGCCCCTTTTTGGCAGCTAAATGACCAAGCCTGTCCAACTCCATCCGGAAAATCATGATAGCCAAAATAATCTTTAACTAACGTATGTCCCCATATAGCCAAGCGCGGGATCGGTTTAAAAAATAATACACCCATAATTTTTCTCCTTATAAAAAATAGGCATTAATATGCCTATAGTGTAAACAAAGCAAATAAACCAATTACGGTTACAAAGATTGATAAGCAATTAGCTAATGAGACAATATTAGCTTTGATTCTAAAACCATATTTACTATAAATTAAATTATTTACTTGTTTTGCCTTAGTGACATGATAATCACCTAACAAAGCAAAAACAACGATTACGATTCGCATTGGTAAACTTGTTCCAATTCCATCACCAAAATAATTCCATGGTACGATAGCTAAAATAAGTGCTAAAACTGAAGCAAATAAAGCTGCACCAATATATGGATTTTTTTCATCTCGATGCTTTTCCATTCGTTCAATATCTTTTTTAGACATCTTTTGTTTTATTTTATTATCATTATATTTTTGAGCATAACTACGTTGTTCAACTTTAATTACTTCACTACCACAGCTATCACAAAATTTTGCAGAATCTTTAAGTACAGCACCACATTTTCGACAATACATAATATCCACCTGCTCTCTATTTCAAAATAACTTGTGAAAAATTAACTAAACTAACAAAACCACTAATAACGATCGATACCCAAGCATAATTTTTATTACCATTTGGTTCGAATCCTTTTTTTCGATCCTGTTTATCTACCCGCAATGACAATACACCACAAACGATTGCCCCAAGATAAGCAAACGAACTAAGAATATATGGAATCTTTACATTTCCACCAACTGCACTAAATATTGTTCCTGCGATAAAATCCAATCCAATTAAACCGATAAAAAATAGGAGGATCCCTAATTTAGCCCAGCTATTTTCACGGGGATTCTTTTTTAACTTTGATTTGTTTTTTTGTTTAAGTGCATCTGCACTAATTTCTTTACCGCAATGATAACAGAAAGCTGAATCTTGTGGTATTTCCTTATGACAATATGGACATTCCATAATTAGTTCCTCCTTATTTTTTTATTAAGAGAACTTGTTAAAGTTTTCTTAATTAATTCTATGCCTCTGCAGTATTCATTTTAGCAACTTCAGCTTTTTCATAAGCTTTCCAGAATGGATAGAAGATAACTAATCCGATTGCTAGATTGATAAATACAATAATGATACCACCAACTGAACCGCCAGCAGATAAATAACCTAAGATTGGTGAAGGTGTTGCCCAAGGCAATGACATATACATTTTTCCTACAAAACCAATACTAGTTAACCAATAAGTTAAAGCCCCTGTTAATGTATGAGTTAAAATAAATGGAATTAATAGGAAACCATTCATTACTACTGGTAACCCAAACATAATTGGTTCAATAATACAGAAAATTGCAGGTGGTAAACAGATTGTTGCTAATGGTTTCAAATGAGGTAATTTCTTACTAGACATAAACATGTAAATTAAAATTGGCCAGCAAGATGATACCCATTGAGATAGACGACATAAGTTTGGTGTCCAAACATATGGTAAATCTTTAACTAATGTTCCAGCAGTAAAAGCAGTGTTGTTATCAGCAAGCCATTGATTTGTAAAGACATTAGTAACTGCACCAGTAATATTGTCACCATGTAGACCACACATCCATAGCAATGCTGATAAGAATTGCTGCAAGCTATAAACAAAGACATTGTCTGCCGCTCCTAAGACTGGTAATAACATTTCTCCAACCAATACTGGAATATTGATTCCGGCTAAAGTTCTAATTCCCCAACATACAATCGTAATAAAGAAATAAGGAATAATTGCTGAGAAACTATCTGAGATAGCAGGTGGTACTGAATCAGGCAATTTGATTACAATATTCTTTTTTAAACATATATTAATAATATTAATTGCAATTGCTCCAGCGATCATTGCTGTAATCAAACCTGAACCACCCCAATAAGTACTTTCGAAAGCACTGCCTCCAGCACTTAAAGTTCCATCTTTAGCAGTGATTACTAAATTACCAACAGAATCATAGTTTAATAACATAAAAGCAAAGAATGCTCCGACTGCCCCTGTAGTCTTATTAAATCCTTTAATTTCTGCATATTCTCCCCCGAAAGCGATAATAATGTAGATAGCCATAATTCCCATTGATAAACTATTGACTAATGCAAGATCATCAGCCCAAGGCTTTAAAAATGGAATTAATGCTTTAGTTGTCAATCCACCATCTGAACAGAATAAGTATACTACTAAGAAGATTGACCCAACCATTGTTACTGGTAATGCTGCGACCATCCCATTTACGATTGCTCGTACAAATGGGATCTGTCCAAATCTTGTCATTGGTCCAGCGATTACATCAACTTTTTCCAATACTTTGTCCATGAAGGACTTTTTTTCAGTAGACATATTTTTTCCTCCCTTAATTTTCAAAAACGCTTTAAATGTAAACGTTTTCTCTTTGTCTATCTATATAGTATACCCATTCACTTATTTTTTCGATATATTATCCTGTCGTAAATTATGCCATTTTTATTTACAAATACCTCAAACCCATTGGTATTATTAATGTTTTTAGAAAATAGAAGTCTTAAAAAACAATGAGTAAACGTTTACTTTTTTTACTAATTTTGATATAGTTTTACTAGGGAGTGACCATATGAAACTAAAAAAAAACGAATTAAAAATTATTCAATTATTATTAGCTTCACCAGACTACATTTCAACCTACGATATCGCTACCTCGACAGGAATTCCTCGTCGTTTAGTGCGTGATGAAATTAGTAACGTTAGAGTTATTTTGTCATCATTAAACCTTAATTTATTATCCAAGCCTTCAAAAGGTTATTTTATCGAAGGAAAGTCTTCTAAAGATTTAAGCCGATTGCAAAACATTATTAATGATAATGAGCGTGATGAAAATAATGTTTTTCCAACTTTACCAAAAGATCGTAGAAATTATATTGCAAAAAGATTAATTGAAGAGGCCAGCTACATTAAATTAGAAACTTTCGCTAATGAATTATTAGTAAGTCGACCAACTGTTGCTAATGATGTCCTTCTTTTAAAAAAAGATATTCATAAATATGGTTTAACTTTAATTCAAAAACCAAATTACGGTATTAGTATTCAAGGAAGTGAAATTTCAAAAAGAAAAGTCTTAGCTGACTGGGTTTTTGAAAACTTAACACAATCAGATATGTTTGGTGATTTCTTGGATGCCTATTTTAATTCTCCAGATTATCAAATCATTGAGATCATTAATCAGCATCAAATCATTATGAGCGATATTAGTTTGATTGACTTTTTAATTTGTTTCTCTATCGCTATTGCAAGGAATACGATCAATCATACGATTGATAGCCCAATCGCTAATTTCGAGCAATTCAAGGATCGTTTTGAATATGCTACTGCTAAAGAATTAGGAAAATATGTTCAAGAACGTTTTAAAATTGATTTCAATGAATATGAGATTCAAAATATTACTATTTTATTAATCTGTAAAAGGTCATCACGCGGCTTATCTGCTTCTCATGATGATAATGTAATTACCATTGCTAATGAAATTCTAGCGAGAATCAAAGCAGAAACATTAATTACTTTTGATACTGATAAATTATTTAGAATCCTATCGCTATATATTGAAAATACTTTGATCAGACAAGCATATGTTGAAAAAATCCGTACCCCGGTATATGAAAATATTCAATATGAATATCCTCTACCATATCATTTAGCATCTATTGCATCAGCAACGATTCAACAACACTCCAAGATAAAGTTATCACGTAGTGAATTATCGGCATTTACAATACTCTTTAATAATGCTATTAACAATCAAAACAAGAAAAAGAAAAAAGTTTTATTGATCAATTGTATGAGTGGTTCTATGTTTACACTACATCGTTATCGGATTGAAACTGAATTAGCAGCACAATTAGTTATTACTAAATATACTCAATATTATCGAATCAATGAGGAGGACTTAAGTAATTATGACTTAATTATTTCTTCAGTACCGATTCGTAAACAATTATCGATTCCTGTAATTAATACCAGTTATATGATTACTAATGATGATATCATTAGAATCAAAAGCTATTTATCTTATTTGTTCAATGATGAAGACCTTGTTTATTATTTTCATCCATATCTATATTCATCCAATGTTAAAGTCAAAAGCAAAAAGGGCGTCGCCTCAACTTTCTATCATTTATTAACATGTCTTTATCCAAATCTAAAAGATACTTTCAAATACGAGTTAAATAAACAGCATCGTTATACTTTGAACACTTTCAATAATGTGATTGGGCTAATAAAACTAAATAAACCAATCAATGCCAATAACAATATCGTCGCAATTACTTTAAATGAACCAATCATGTTTGATCAGCAGCAAATGCAGGTCATTATCCTCTTTTCATGTTTAGACAATAATAATATTATGTATAATACTTTATTTAATACGCTGAAAAATGTTGCTAATAATGAACTTGATGTAAAAAAATTATTATCTCACTTATCGTATCCAGAGTTTCTCAGCGTAATCAAAAACAACAAATAGCTTTAAAAGCATTTGTTGTTTTTTCATTACACTTTATTTTAGCTAAGAATTATATTATCAATGGCAGAGATTATTAGTACAGGGAGGCACTAATAGACAATACAATTCACTAACAGTTATTTACTTTTTTGTCTTTCTTCAATTTCTTTCAACATATCGATTCTAACTTGATGACGCCCACCTTCATACTCACCAGTTAACCAGGCATCAACAATCATTTTTGCAAGTTCAATTCCTACTACTCGTGCGCCAAAAGCCAGCATATTAGTATTATTATGCTCTCTTGATAATTTGGCTGAATATGGCTCACTACATGTCACACAGCGAATTCCATTTACTTTGTTGGCAGCCAAAGAAATTCCTACGCCTGTTCCGCAGATTACGATACCTTTATCAACCTCACCATTTACAACTGCATTAGCGACCGCTTCACCAGAAACTGGATAATTAAATCTTTCACTGCTATCAGTACCATAATTGATTACTTCATAGCCATATTTTGCTTCAATATACTCTCTGATCACATTTTTATATTCAACCGCAACATGATCATTTCCAATTCCAATTTTCATAACTTTCTCCTGACTCTAATCTAGATCTTCACCATTGCTGGCAATTACCTTCTTATACCAATAGAATGAATCTTTTCTTGAGCGATGTAGATCACCATTTCCTTGATCATCCATATCAACATAGATAAATCCATATTTTTTATCCATTTGCCCGGTACCCGCACTTACTAAGTCGATACATCCCCAAGTTGTATAACCAAATAGGTTTACACCTTCTTCGACTGCTTCTTTCATGCATTGAATATGTCGACGATGATAATCAATTCTTGCCGAATCATGACAAATACCATCTTCACCCTCAGTTTCAATCAGTCCAATACCATTTTCAACATCAAATAACGGTACTTGATAACGATCATTTAAAATGTGCAAGAAATGTTTAAATCCTAACGGATCAATTTGCCAACCCCAAGCATTTGCTTCAAGATACGGATTTTTAACACTTCCTAAAATGTTTCCTCCAGTAATATCCAATTGTTCTTCATTATGAGTAGTAATTACCCCCGAAGCATAATAAGAAAATCCTAAAAAGTCTGCTTTTCCTTCTTTTAAATCCTTTTTATCTTGTTCTGTAATTTCTGGAGTAAAATTCCACTCTTCCCAAATTCTTTTAGCATAAGGTGGATATTCTCCCCTTATTTGAGTATCTGCACTATATCCAAAGAAATCTTGGAAACGTTTATATTGTGCAAATGCATCTTTTGGATCAGGAGTAAGTGGATAATTCATATTTCCACAAATCATTGCACCAACTTTAAGATCTTTATCAATTTCATGAGCAACAATAGTTGCCCTAGCAGCCGCAACCAATTGATTGTGCAAATAAGCTAGATCTCTTTTAGCTTTATCTTTAGGAGTATCATTTAATGGCATAATGATATTAATTTCATTAAATGTCATCCATTTATTTACCAAATCTTTATATTCAGTAAAACAAACTCGTGCAAATTCAACAAATTCATCAATCATTGCCCGATTGCGCCAACCACCGTGTTGTTCAAGAAGAGAAACCGGTTCATCATATTTATACAGTGTAATAACTGGATCCATACCATACTTTCTACATTCTTCAAAAACACTACGATAGAATTCAACGCCTTCTTGATTAACACCCCCCTTAATACCATGAGGATAAATACGAGCCCATGATATAGATGTATTAAATGTTGTATATCCCATTTCTGCTAACAAGGCAATATCTTCTTTATAACGATGATAAAAATCACTAGCCACATGGTTAGTATAATGTAAATCATCAAATAACTGAAACTTACACCCTTCTGGTAATTCATCAACTGCTTCCCAGTCTTTATGTACTTTTTTACCCTCTTGGTCTAAATACCAAATTTGACGACGTTCTTTAGCTGAACCAGCTGTGCAATAATCTACTAATACTGGTGATTTTCCACCTTCATTCCAACCACCTTCAATTTGAGCAGCACTAATTGAACCACCCCATAAAAAACCTTTTGGAAAACTCATAATAAACCTCCTAAAATTTATTTTAATTTAATCTTATTACCCTTCAATCAATTTTAAAGCAGTATCCAAAACCTTATTACCATTCATCATTCCATAATCTTGCATATTAATAACTTCAACCGGCTTATTTGGATATTTAGCCTTAACATTCTTTAATTCATAACGCACCTGTGGGCCTAATAAAATCACATCTGCAGCATCTCCAAATTGATCGATACTCCCAACTGGATGTGCTTCAATATTAATCCCGATTCCTTTTGCTGCAGCCGCTTCGTTCATTCGATTTACAAGTAGACTTGTTGACATTCCAGCTGCACATACTAACAAAATATTCATTTTATCCTTCCTCCTTTATAACTTTCTTAATTCTGTAATAATCTCTTTATAACTTTTTTCTTTGCCAAACAACGCACTAGTTCCTAAAATAAATCCTTTAACGCCTACCTTTGATAACATCGCGATTTTTTCTGGTGAACAAGCACCATCGATCATTACCTGATAGCCGCCATAGTTAGAGGCAGCATCAACAAACTGCCGGAATTTTGGAGTGACAAAATCTAAATATTTTTGTCCTGCAAAACCTGGGTTAACACTCATTAGCATGACATAATCACATAAATACAAAAGTTCTTTAACTGTTTCAAAAGATGTTCCTGGATTCAAAGCAATTCCTGCTTTTGCTCCAGCATCTTTAATCTTTTGTAATGTTCGGCAAGCATGCTTATCAGTCTCTGGATGAATATAAATAATCTTTACGCCTAAAGCTGCGAATTTCTCAATATAATCACTTGGGTTGACGACCATTAGATGCACATCACATGGTTTCGTTGCTTGTTTACATATATACTCAATATCTTGCAGACCCATCCCAAAATTTGGAACATAGCTACCATCCATAACATCTAGATGAAAAAAATCAATCCCACCTTCTTCTAACTCTTTTATTTCCTTTTCAAGATTGCCAAAATTAGCACACATCATTGATGGACATAATAGTTTCTCCATACAATCCTCCTATATTTTGAGTAAACGTTTACCTTTCGTTCATACTCCTATTATATATATCTTGAGTAAACGTTTCCACATATATCCATGGCACAATATGTGCCGTTGTATTTATTCACCTTTTTCTTTGTGAGTAAGCGATTACATTTTATTGAAAATATCTATTTTTTAATCTATAATGAAAATGGAGGGGAACAAAAATGGTAAAGAAAAAAAATATTTCAATTAAGGAAATAGCTAAGTTAGCTGATGTCTCTGTCGCCACTGTTTCTAGAGTTATCAACAATAATGGTCGCTTTTCTGATAAAACTAAAGAGAAGGTCGAAACAATTATTAAAGAATATGGTTATACTGCTAATATTGCCGCCAAAAGCTTACGGACATCAAAATCAAAAACAATCGGATTAATTGTTCCAAACATCGATAATGAATGGTTTTCACAGTTAGCATTAGATATCGAAAACTATTTTTTTAAACACAATTATTCAGTATTTATTTGTAATACCTCACAAAATGAAGAAAAAGAAGTTGCTTATTTCAAATCACTAGATTCTAAATTAGTGGACGGAATCATCTGCATTTCAGGAATTGAAACAATCCCATCAGATTCATTAACTCGTGACATCCCAATTGTTTGTATTGATCGAAAACCCAAAGATCATAGTAATGCCTACTATGTTGAATCTAATCACTATTTAGGGGGATATTTAGCAACTGAAGAACTAATTCAACAAGGGTGTAAAAATATTGCAATCGTATCACGAAATAAGTCATTATCCGTCAACAAGCAGCGTTTAATGGGCTATCGTCAAGCTTTAAAAGATTATCAATTACAAGAAAACAAACAGCTAGAATTATTATTGGATATTGAACAAGCTAATTACGAAGGGGCTAAAGAAGCAATTAATCAATTAATTAAAAACAATATTCCTTTTGATGGTGTCTTTGCAACTAATGATTGGCGTGCTTATGGGGTACTTGTAGGACTTTTAGAAAACAATGTTAAAGTCCCTGATGAAGTTAAGATCATTGGTTTTGATGATATTTTCATTTCTGCATCCAGCCACCCATCACTTTCAACAATCAAGCAGAACATTCCTGCTTTAACTAAAACAGCTTGTAGTTTACTTTTAGATTTAATGAATGATATTGCTATCAATGATGAAAAAAAGCAATTTATTTTGCCAGTTGAAGTTATTCGACGAGATTCAACTAGTTGATTATAATACTCTTTTAAACTTATACGTGATATGCTCCCTTTTAAAGAACAAATAATCTTGTTGTTTAGAAGAGAGCATTTTATTTAATTAAAAAGCTAGAGATATTTCTCTAATTTTTAATGGTTTATTTAAATCACACAAACGAATTTTCAATTAAATCACCAACCTTAGGATCTAAAATATTATAATTTTCTTACCATAAATCTATTTTACACTGACAAAACTCATAGAAATCTTTTCTAGTATTAAAGTCTTTGATTATTAAATGATTATCATTAAATTCCGCAATAACAGACGGTGCATAGTTAGGGATATACTTAAAATCACTTTGCTCATTACATCGCATAAATAAATGAAAAATATTTCTTTTCGCTAACTGAAAAAATCTGCACTATTCATAATCCATTCCCCTTTGGTCTCAAATAACATTCTATTTTAGTATATTAAACTAATTAAATTCTTCTCTTTAAGATTATCTCACTACTATACATTATCTGCGAATTAAAATTATGTCTCATATTATGCCAATACTTTTAAATCAAGTAATTAAAAAGAGCCCTTCACAGACCCTTTTAAATATATTTAATCTAATCTTTCACCATTACTAGCAATTACCTGCTTATACCAATTAAAAGATTTTTTCTTTCTTCTTTCTAGCGTTCCATTACCTTGATCATCTTTATCAACATAAATAAAACCGTATCGTTTACTCATTTCTCCCGTTGAAGCAGCAACTAAATCTATACAGCCCCAAGTCGTATAACCAATTAAATCAACACCATCATCAATCGCATCTTTCATTGCCTTAATATGTTTTCTCAAATAATCAATTCGATAATCATCCAGAATAGAACCATCTTCTTCAATAGTATCTTTGGCACCTAATCCATTTTCTACAATAAATAACGGCTTTTGATAACGATCATACAAATAATTCAAAGTAATTCTCAAGCCCAAAGGATCAATTTGCCAGCCCCAATCAGAAGTTTCTAAATATGGATTTTTAACAGACTTTACTACATTACCATCCGTCATACCACGACTAGGATCAGCACTAGCGCAGCGTGACTGATAATAACTAAATGAAATAAAATCCACAGGATATTTTTTCAATATTTCCAAGTCATCAGTTTGGATTTCTATGTTAATATCTTTTTCTTTAAACACCTTTTTAGCATAACTTGGATAATATCCTCTGGCTTGAACATCGATAAACATTAAATTTTCGCGATCTTTATTCATTGCTAGCCAAACATCTTTAGGATCACAACTATATGGATAAAATTGTCCTCCTGCTAACATACAGCCTACTCTATTTAAAGGGTTTATTTCATGAGCTATTTTTGTTGCCAGTGCCGAAGCAACTAGTTCATGATGAGCTGCTTGATATTTTACTTGTTCATGATTTTCATCTGGTTTAAATGCTATTCCAGCTCCAGAAAATGGTGAATGTAATAAAATATTGATTTCATTAAATGTTAACCAGTATTTAACTAAACCATCAAATCTTTCAAAACATACTCTTGCATACCTTATAAAGCACTCAATCATTTCTCTACTTCTCCATGACCCGTATTTTTCAACTAGCCCCATCGGTACATCAAAATGGCACAAAGTAACTAATGGTTCAATCCCGTATTTTTGACATTCCTTAAATAAATCAAGATAGAATGAAATTCCAGCTTCATTAGGCTGTTCATCATCGCCATGAGGAAAAATTCTAGCCCATGCAATACTTGTACGAAAAGTTTTAAAGCCCATTTCCGCAAATAGTTTAATATCTTCTTGATAACGATGATAAAAATCAATTGCCTCATGGCTAGGATAATTCTCACCATCTATTAACTTAACAGGATACATGTCACCTAATTTTACATACATTCGCTTTTCACCATGCGGAATCATATCAACGGTCGTTAACCCTTTGCCATCCTCAAGATAAGCTCCTTCAGCCTGGTTAGCAGCGATTGCTCCACCCCATAAAAAACCCTTTGGAAATCCCATAACCTTCTCCTTTATCACTTCAAGTATTTTCAATTCTGATAACTTAGAAAAAATCAGAACTATTTATAAACCTCTTCATCTGTTTCTATTTCAAAACTACGTTTTTCTATAATTTCTTTATAGAAATAAGCTGATTTCTTTAAACGTCTATTTCGGTTGTCTTCTAAATCAATTTCAACTAAGCCATATCTATTTTTAAAAGCATTCATTGGCGAAACATTATCAGTAAATGCCCATAGCATATATCCTTTACAGTTAGAGCCTTCTGTAACTCCTCTAAGCAGCCAATCCAAATGCATAGAGATAAATTCAATACGATAATCATCTTGAATCATACCAGATTCATTTTTGTATTGCTTTTCATTCTCTACCCCCATACCACTTTCGGCAACAAACCATTCGAAATTATGATAATCATTCTTCATTCTCATGGCCATATCATACATGATTTGTGGATAGATTTCCCAGCCTCGATGAGGATTCATTTTCTTTCCTGGCATATTAAATTCTTCATAATAAAAATCTGGATGAAATGGTGCTTCTGGATGAACTATCGTTGTTCTTCCTTTTACTCGATTTGGATGATATAAATTAATTCCCACCCAATCCAAAGTATTATTTTGAATAATCTCAAGTTCTTCTTGGGTATATTCCATTAAAATATCATGCTTCTTCAATAAATCAAAGAAACCCTCTTCATAGTGACCTAAGATTGCTGGATCTAAAAAAATACGATTATAAAATAAGTCATATTTATCAGCCGCCTCTAAATCACGAGGAGAATTCCCTCTTGGATAAGCTGTCTCCACATTAATAATAGTACCAAACTTCCCACCGGCAATCCGATATCCACCCTCTTTATAAACTTTCATAATCATATTTGTCGCTAAAGCTTTATTATAATTCCATTGCATCCAAGCTTTACTATCTTGATAAAAAGGATATCTTAGTGCATCAAGATGGATTCTAGTTTGAACTACGACCGGTTCATTAAAAGCAAACCAATATTTTACTTTATGACTATAGCGCTTAAATGCTTCTTGAGCATATTTCACAAATAATTCCACCACACGTTTACTTGCAAATCCATCATATTTTTTAAATAATTCAGCAGGTATTTCATAATGTTCCAAACATACCATCGGTTCAATTCCTTGAGCAATCAATTCATCCAGCATTTTATCATAGTAATTCGCATATTCTTCGTCAACTACAATATTTTCATAATCCGTTAAAAATCGTGACCAGTTTAACGATGTCCTATAACAATTCATGCCAATCTCTTTCATATAAGCAATATCTTCCTTATAGCGATGATAATAGTCAGTCGCTACCGCAGGACCATAACCATTATGCCAAACATTTTTATTTTCCTTATACCATAAATCTATATAAGAATCCTGAGACTCCTTTTTCTCACTCCAGCCTTCTGTCTGCCAAGCACTTGCAGCTGCACCTAAGAAAAAATTCTCTGGTAATTTTACTGTTTTTTTCATATTTTTCTCCATTTCCCCACGCTACGCGCATGGACACAAATATTTCTTGAAAACATTCTAGTTCTTTCTACTCTTCCTATCCCCCTGCTATAATGAAAGAGAGGTGGTATACTACAGAGCACGATAAAGAGAGCAGGTAACTCTACTCGTTAGAATATCCTGTGTAATTATAAGTCGCCGTCATCTTTCAAAGCATCAATAATCCCCCCAAGATACATAGCCCCCAAACCTCTATCGTATAAACCATATCCCGGTTTACCAGTTTCTCCCCATATCATTCGACCATGATCCGGTCTTATATATCCTTCAAAACCTACTTCAATATATGCACGCATAATTTCCACCATATCTAAAGACCCACATCTTGAATAGTGGGCACTTTCTTCAAAAGAACCATCATCTAATATTTTTACATTTCTAATATGTGCAAAATGAATTCTTCTCATTTTTCCATATTTTCTAATTAACAACGGAATATCATTAAAAGAAGCACACCCTAATGATCCACTGCACAACGTTAAGCCATGATGGCTATCATCATATAACGATAAAAATCTATCTAAATTTTTTTCATTTGTAATAATACGTGGAATCTCAAAAATAGACCAAGGCGGATCATCGGGATGAATGGCCATGTTAACATCACACTCAACAGCAACTGGTAAGATCTCTTTTATAAAATATTTAAGATTTTCCCATAATCCTTCCTCACCCAACTCTTTGTATGCTGTAATTAATTCACTCACTTCCATTACTGAATAAGAAGTATCCCAACCCGGTAAAGATAGTTTCGTTGGGTCTAATTGAGCAACTTCATTTTTGTAATAGACTAATGCTTTCGAACCATCATTTAATTGATGATCAACAGAAGATCTAGTCCAATCAAAAACAGGCATAAAATTATAACAAATGCATTTAATTCCGCATTTAGCAAGATTTCTAATTGTTTGTTTATAATTATCTATATACCTTTGATAATCATTTCTCTTTAATTTAATATCCTCATGCACCGGAACACTTTCAATAACTTCCAGCTCTAAGCCAACTAAATTTACTTCGGCTTTTAGCTTTTCAATCTTTTCAATCGGCCATACTTCTCCGACCGGTATATCATATACTGCACTCACAATTCCTGTGATATTAGGAATTTGTTTAATATATTCTAAACTTACAGGATCATCCGTTCCATACCAGCGAAATGTCATTTTCATAATTACCAACTCCTTCCTTACTGAGGATTATAGCCTAATTTATAGGAAATCTGTTTACCCACATCTTTAATAAGTAATCCTAAATCATCTAAATCGATACTACTTTCATAAAAACCAACACAACTGATGGCAGCAACAACATGTCCTTCATGATCAAAAAGTGGTGCAGCCACAGCTATTTGTTGCAGAGTGTTTTCTCGATCATCTTTTGCATAGCCCCGTTGCCTTACCTCTGCTAATTCTTCAATAAGTTTCTCTTTAGTTTTGATTGTAAAATACGTATATGAAATAAAATCAATCTTATCAATGATTTTATTAATTTCCTCTTCGCTTTTATAAGCTAACATAGCTTTTCCTAATGCTGCACAATGAAGTGATTTTCTTGTACCAACATTAGCTGTTGTAATAATACTGTTTTCTGACTCATATTTATAAATATAAGTCACCATATTCTCATCTAAAACAGCCATAAAAGTTGTTGCATTCATCTTGTTTGCGAAATCAATTAAATTACTTTTAGCTATATTTACAATATCTATATTATTTAAATAACTACTTCCAATAAGAAACGATGCTAACCCAATCTTATATTTTGTAATACCGGTTTGATTATCTTCAACAACCATATTTTTATATACTAATGTTTTGATGATATCAAAAACACTTGACTTTGGATAATCAAATATTAATGATAGCTCCGTTAAAGTATACCCTTCTTTACTTCTTGAAAGTAATTCTAATATTTCTATTGCTCTTAATAATGTACGATTTAGCTTCATTTTTTCCTCCATCTCCATTGCCATCAATTTAGTATATACCAATTAATTTTTAGCAAGTTTATAATTACGAATTTGATTCGTAATATCGTCTATTTATACTATAATTTCTTTTGTAGTGGAGGTCAACATTCTTTACTTGATTTTATAAATTGATAACGATTTCCCATTAAATAATTTTATATCTTTCTAACTGCAATAAAACAAACATACATAAAATTGTCACTGCAACAACTGATTGGGCATAGCGTTCTATTTTTGTGAATTCCGATTTCTTACACCAGATTCTATATAATGCATATGGCGGAAATAAAACATTAAAAACATAAGTTATAATTTTATATAGTGTAAAAGCCTTAACTTGATGGGGATCAGGTTTGTTTAATTCATTCCGCAATTTTATAATATGTTTTTGTTGTTCTGTTAAACCTTGCAAATTTTGTTTCTTTTTTACTTTACTTGCCATGAATATTCCTCCTGCCTGTATCATCTATATAACCTAACTTTTTAGAAATAGTCAGTGCTATCCTTTTCATTTCTTCACCAATCTCTTTAATTCTTAAATTAGTATCATATAAAAAAGTGCAGCTTATTGCAGCAACGACATTTTTATTGTGATTAAAAATAGGTGCTGCTATACAAATTTGATAAATAGAATCTTCCTGAAAATCAACCGCATATCCTATATTTTTAACCCTTTTTAATTCTTTAAGATACTTTTGAGGGCTAGTAATCGTATATTCTGTTAACGGTTTAAAATCAATTTCTTTTAAAATATCTTTAATAACTTCTGGTTTTCTTTGAAAAGCTAACAAACATTTTCCTAGTGCCGTACTATAGATTGGTTTTCTCGTACCAATATTAGCATTAGTGACTATACGATGTGGCGCTTCATACTTATATAAATATGTAACCATTTTGTTATCTAAGATAGCAAGAAATGCCGTTGCATTAAAATGATTAGCAGTTTCTATCAATTGATTTTTGGCTGCTTCTACAAGATCTAAGCGCTCAATATTCCCGCTTCCAATAATAAAAGCATTTATTCCCATTTTATATTTTAATTTCCCATGATTTTGATCCTCGACAATCATTTTTTTATACAGTAATGTCTTAACAATATCAAAAGCACTTGATTTAGGTATATCTAAAGCTTCTGTTATTTCTAACAAAGTACATCCATCTTTTTGATTAGCTATATATTCAAGAATTTTAATTGTTCTTAAGGCTGTACGATTAAGTTTCATTTAATTTTCCTTCTCTAATGTATGTACGAAAAGCCGCTAATGCGGCTTCAGCCTTCTATTGTGAAACAATATCCTTTTGTTTATTAGCGATAATAACAAATGGAGTATAAATAGCAATGGAAATAACAATACATAGTGCTTGGGTAATTACTGTTCCAATACTGCCACCTGAAGCTATCCAGGCATTAATAAATGGCGGGGTTGTCCAAGGGAAAGCATATACTAATATATCTGAGAATCCAATAATCGTCATGAAATATCCAAATGCCATTGTTGCTAATGGGGTAATAATAAAAGGAATCATCAATAATGGATTAAGCATAATTGGTAAACCAAAATGCAAAGTTTCAGAAATATTAAAAATATTTGGAGCAATAGACAACTTAGCTACTTGTTTATAATCTTCACGTTTTGAGAAGACTAAACATGCAATCAACAAACCAACAACACAACCTGAACCACCAATATTACCATAAGTATCCCAAAACGACATAGAAATAATATTAAGATCAGCCGGATTATAGTTCGGATTTGCAACAATATCCGTATTAGCTAAAATTGCTGCATTCAATAACGGGTCCCTTACTGGTTTAATAATTTGATTACCATGAATACCTACACACCAGAAAATTTGTGCTACTAACATTAACAATAAGACTCCTGGTAACCCTTGTACTACTGCCTGCAATGGTTTTTGAATAAAAGTATAGATGATATCATATAAACTTAGTCCCGCTAATTGAACCACTGTATAGTTAATCGCTGCAAAAATAATAATTGTCAATGCAAATGGAAATAAGTTATTAAAACTGCTTGTTACATTTGAAGGTACTGAATCTGGCATATTAATCTTCAAATATTTACTTTTACATAATTTTGTAAATAGTTCTACCGAAAACAGTGCAATAATCATTCCCAAAAACAATCCTTTAGAAGCCGTATAATCTTTGGCAATTCCAGCAACCGTAATTGACTCTTCTCCTACTGTAGCTACAATATTTGTACTTAAGCATGCAACAAAACTACAAACCGCTACTATTCCCGTCATAAACCCTTTTATTCCATTTTTAACTCCCAGCTCTAATCCAATTAAAACGACAGCTGCAATTGTAAAGAAATTTAAAGTAGCATAATTTGCTGCATTAAATAGATCAGTGAACATTTCCAGCCAAGAAAACCCTTGCACCTTTGCTAAACTAATCCCTGTTGTTTCCGTCGAACAAACTACATTAACAATCAACGTACAAAAAGCTCCAGTAATAATTACCGGCATCAGTGTTGTAAAAGCTGTTTTAATTGCATACATATGTTTTTGATTACTAATCTTGCTTGCTACAACTAATAATTTTTCAGTTAACGAATCTGAAATTTTCATTTTCCTTCTCCTTTCATATATACGAACTTAGTTCTTATATATGTATTTTAGAAAATAAAGTTATCAATGTCAACGAATCAAGTGTATTTGTGTACAATATCCGTATATACGTAAAATAGTACAAAAAAAACCAGATTACTCTGGTTTTTTATTCATGTTCTTAAATGCAGTTGAAAGCATTAATTTAATACGATTTAATTGATTAACCTCACTTGCACCAGGATCATAGTCTATTGCCACGATATTACTTTCAGGATAAGCTTTGCGTAAAGCTTTAATTGCCCCTTTACCCGTAACATGGTTTGGCAAACATCCGAATGGCTGCATACAAACAATATTAGGAGCTCCTGATTCAATTAGTTCAATCATCTCACCCGTTAAGAACCATCCTTCTCCCGTCTGATTTCCAATCGAAACAATCGAACTAGCTTTTTTAGCTAAATGTTGGATTGATGCAGGAGGATCAAAACGATTAGATTTCTTTAAAGCTTTGATCATATCATGACGAAGTAAATCAACAAACTTAATTGCTAAATTACAAATTCGTGCAGAATTTTTAGAAGCATGAAAATGTTCATTTTCAAAATCAGTATTATAGAAACAATATTGGAAGAAATCTATTAAATCAGGCATTACTGCTTCGCCACCTTCACGTTCAATTATTTCTACAATTTCATTATTTGCAGTTGGATGAAATTTTACTAAGATTTCACCAACTAAACCAACCCGTGGTTTTTTTATATCTAATAGTGGTAATTCATCAAATTCTTTAACAATTTGATAAACATTTTTTCTAAATTGTTTAATACTTCCATTTTTTACATTTTCTTGACATCGTTCAACCCATGATTGATATAAATCATTTGCACTTCCTGGAATTACTTCATAAGGTCGAACTCGATATAATACTCGCATGAAAATATCACCGTACATTGCCCCAATTACTACCTTTTTAATTAGTGGCAAAGTTAATTTAAATCCAGGATTATTTTCCAAACCTTGAAGATTGGCAGAAATAACAGGTACTTGAGGCATTCCTGCATCTTGCAATGCTTTACGGATAAAGGCGATATAATTAGTAGCACGGCATCCTCCGCCAGTTTGCGATATAATTACAGCAGTCTTTTCTAAATCATACTTACCACTCAATAAAGCTTCCATAATTTGACCCGTAACTAAAATACTTGGATAACAAGCATCATTATTAACATATTTTAAACCAGCATCAACTGCCCCTTTATCAACTGATGGTAAAACCACTAAATTATAACCAGACTCCTGCATTGCTGTCTCTACAAATTGGAAATGTAAAGGTGACATCTGCGGGCATAAAATAGTATAACCTTGATCACGCATCTCTTTAGTAAAAGGTACTTTTAAGGGCTGATATTTTGGATAGAGCTGTTTTTTGTTTTTAGCTTGTTTTTCAATCGTTGCTTTTAATGAACGAATTCGGATTCTAATTGCCCCAAGATTGCTCCCCTCATCAATTTTAATCAAAGTATAGATTTTATGACGAGCTTTTAAAATATCAGCAACTTGATCACTAGTCACAGCATCTAGCCCACAACCAAATGAAGTCAATTGAATCAACTCTAAATTAGGCTGAGTTGCTACAAATGAAGCAGCCCGATACAATCTTGAGTGATATGTCCATTGATCGACTACTCGCAATTGATCTAAATCCTTATCTAAGTGGCAAACACTATCTTCACTAAGAACTGCCATGCCCTCAGCTGTAATCAAATCAGCTAATCCATGGTTGATTTCCGGATCAACATGATATGGACGTCCAGATAAAACAATTCCTGTCATCTTATTATCTTTAAGATATTGTAAAACCATTTCTCCTTGATCTTGAATATCTTGCCGACATTTAGCTAATTCATCATAAGCATCATTAATTGCACTCAATAATTCTTTGTCGTTAACATTAAATGCCCGCAATTCATCCTTTAAGTTATTGAATAAAGTTTTTCGATTGCTTAGGTCCATAAATGGATTTCGATAGATAATACTGCGATTCTCCAGATTATCAACATTATTACGAATTACTTCTGGATATGAAGTAACGACCGGACAATTATAATGATTATTAGCATTATTAAATTCTTTACGTTCATAAGCTAGACTTGGATAGAAAATATATTTTATACCTTTCTCAATCAAAGCTTCAATATGCCCATGTGCTAATTTAGCTGGGTAACAAACACTTTCTGATGGAATTGATTCAATGCCCTTTTCATAAATTGCTTTAGATGAGCGAGGAGAAAGAATTACTCTAAATCCTAATTTAGTAAAGAAAGTATGCCAAAACGGATAATTTTCATACATATTCAATACTCGAGGAATTCCCACAGTCCCACGCACAGCCTGATCTTCAGTTAGTGAACGATAGTTAAAGACACGACGATATTTGTAATCAAATAAATTTGGTAATTTCTTTGATGAAACTGGTATATTGGCTCCACGTTCACAACGGTTACCACTAATATACTCACTATTATCATTAAATGTAGATACGGTCAACATACAGTGGTTAGTACATTTTTCACAATATCTAATTTCACTTTGACAAGTGAAATTTTCTAATTCATCCTTAGTTAATAAGGTTGTCGGTTCTCCTTGGTAACTTTCTCGGGCTAAACGGGCAATCCCAAAAGCTCCCATCAATCCTGCAATATCTGGACGAATGGCATTAACACCAGCTTCTTTTTCGAACGCTCTTAATACTGCCTCATTATAAAAAGTTCCCCCCTGGACTAAAATACTGTCCCCTAGTTCTTCTTTACTTCTTAATTTAATTACTTTATATAGAGCATTTTTGATTACTGAATATGATAAACCAGCACTAATATCTTCAACTTTTGCCCCTTCTTTTTGGGCTTGTTTTACTTTTGAGTTCATAAATACAGTACAACGACTTCCTAAGTCGATTGGCGCTTTTGACTCTAATGCCAGCTTTGCAAAATCACTCACCTCGTATCCTAAGGATTTAGCAAAAGTCTCAATAAATGAACCACATCCACTTGAACAAGCCTCATTTAATAAAATATCTTGAATAATTCCATCCTTGATCTTGATTGCTTTCATATCTTGACCACCAATATCTAAAATGAAACTTACATCTTCTTTAAAATAAGTAGCAGCCTTATAATGAGCCATCGTTTCCACTTCACTCATATCAACTTTAAGAGCCGCCTTGATTAATGCTTCACCATAACCAGTGACTCCACTACGAACTAATTTAACATTAGGAGGAATAAAATCATAAATATCTTTGACTATTTTTACTACCACATCTAGCGGATTACCTTCATTTGAATCATAGAAAGAGTATAATAAAGAATCATTATCATCGATCAATACCGCTTTAGTTGTTGTAGAACCAACATCTAAACCTAAATACACATTCCCGACATACCCCTTAATATCATTTTTTCGAACTTTATTAATATAATGACGATGTCTAAACTCATTTCGATCATTTTCATCAGCAAATAGTGGGTCTAGTGTATCTTCGCTAGCAAGCATTGTTTCATCAATATTATCTAATTTCTCAATCAACGCTTCAATCGTTGTTGACTTTTCTTCTTCTTTCGCTAATAGAGTAGCTCCCATGGCAACAAACAGTTGAGAATTATCAGGAAAAATAATTTCGTCATCTTGTAAATTTAAGGTTTCAATAAAACGTTGTCTTAATTGATCTAAAAAATATAACGGTCCCCCTAAAAAAGCTACTTTACCACGGATTGGTTTACCACAGGCAAGACCACTGATCGTCTGATTGACTACTGCTTGAAAAATTGAAATCGCAATATCCTCTTTGTTTGCCCCTTCGTTAATTAGAGGCTGTACATCAGTTTTCGCAAATACTCCACAACGTGAAGCAATTGGATAAATCATTTGATAATTTTTCGCTAATTCATTCAATCCTCCAGCATCAGTTTGAAGTAATGATGCCATCTGGTCAATAAAAGCTCCAGTTCCCCCTGCACAAGTTCCATTCATTCTTTGTTCCAGTGAACCTTGAAAATAAGTTATTTTAGCATCCTCTCCACCAAGTTCAATTGCAACATCACATTCAGGAATATAAGTTTCAATTGTTTTTGTGCAGGCAATTACTTCTTGAACAAATTTAACATCTAGACATGAAGAAAGTGATAACCCCCCTGAACCTGTCATCACAGCCGTTACTTCTAAATTACCAAATTGTTCTTTAACATCATTGATTAATGTTTTAATTGTTGCTTGGATATCAGAATAATGTCGCTCATATTTTGAATAGATACAATTATCATCCTGATCCGTAATATAAATTTTTATCGTAGTTGACCCAACGTCAATTCCCATGTAATACTTCTTTTCCATTTTGTTCTCCTACTCTAAATTTTTCTTAATCTTACCAATTATTCTGATTAAGTCATCGACCTCTTGCGGTTCTAAATCTTTAACCAAAATTTCTTCCATTTTTTGAATATGTGATTCTAATAACTCTTTGAACTCATGTGCTTTGGTCGTGAGAACGATCTTTTTTAATCGTGCGTCATAATCAACACTTACCCGTTTTACAAAACCATTACCTTCTAAGCATTGTAATAACCCCGTTGCTGTTGAACGGCGAATATTGAAAGTTGCTTCGATATCTTTTTGAAAAATATCTTTATCTTGATGATCATACAAATACCCTAAAACTAACCCTTGAGGTCCAGTTAAACCATTGTGCTCTTCATTAAAACCCAATTCATTTAAACACCGGCAAATCAAGTTCGCAAGAATCCTAATTTCTATTCCGATCCGCTTTTCTTTCACTATTTTCCCTCCTATTGTTAGGTTGCTAACATTATATACCAATGTCGAAAGATGTCAACGTTTATGCTTTTATTTTTAAACAATTTTTATTTTTACCCCTTATAATCTACAATATTATCAACTAAATAATTCAAAAGAAAAAGAACATCGACCCGCCAGTACAATGTTCATCAGTTAAATAATTGGAACCCAACTGTCCTAAGTCCTAATTTTAGTTGCACCAGCAATAACTTTTGTTGCTTTCGATAACTGCTAGGACTCATTTTAAACAATGCTTTAAAACTTTTAGAAAATGAACGTTGAGTATCATAACCACTAATCAATGCAATATCCTCATAAATAAGCATCCGCGCTGCCTCATTAAAACGACGTCGTTGAAGCTATTGATAAATTGTAATTCCTGCAATCATAGTAAACATTCGATACAAATGATATTTTAAGTAGCCAATTTCCTGTGCAATCGTAGTAAGTGTTAAATTTTCATCCTGTAGATGTTCTTCAATATAATCTATTACTTTATTAATTTGCTCTTCATTGTTCATTCTTATTTACTTCCCCTGCTCTAAGCATAGCACATTAGTTAATTTCATCTTGCACCATTCTTGCGCAATTAAAAAAGGCTACCAAAATAGCCTTTAAATCTTATCAATATTACTTATTTCTGTAATATTTTGATATGTGTATAAATACCCTAAAAAGCACCATGCTAATGTAGCTGATAAAGAATAAATATAGAATACCCCATAATCAGATAAACTACCAATAAATTCACTTAAAACGATCATAGCGAACATTTGAACAATAAAGTATATTTCTTTGCCGTGACTTTTTTTCAAAACATTAAAAATCATTAAAAGTGTCTTAAAGAAAAATACAACAAATAATATAAACCCAATTACCCCAGTAGTTACTAACGCCTCTAAAAAAACATTATGACTATGAACAACTTGAACTGCCCAATACTCCAATGCATCTGTTTCCTGACTGCCTATTTTTTTAAAATTATTTGCTCCAATTCCAATAACTGGTCCCGTATGCCAAATTTCTAAAGCAGCTTTAGTTAATGATACCCGTCCATTAGAAACCTCATCGATAATTGTCAATCCTTGATTAAAATCTTGCCAATTCCCAGCAATTAATAAATGTCCCGCCTTAACAACTTTATCCATTTGAAAACGACTTGTCTCCTTAGAAGCAATTCCCTGCATCTGTGGAACAATCTCAACTACCCGCTGACCTACTAGACTTGCACCAGCAATAACTACAATTAGACTAATTCCCAGCCCTAATCTCTTAAAATTACTATACGGCTTACGACGTATTAAAAAATAATATCCAACCATGACGATAATGATTGCTAAAATAATTAATGCCGCACGACATCTTGTTAAAAGAATATATACCAGCTGAATCCCAATATTCGCAAGATACCAGTATTTTCCCTTAAACTTCTGCCTTACTGCGACTAACGCTAAAACAATCGTAATACACGCTAAAAAAGCAGCTGGATTACTATTAAAATAAATTCCAAACAAACGATTCCCAACCATTCCTAAAGTCCAGCCGTTAGCTAAACTAGAAAAATGCACTAAATACATTCCAATAGAGATAAGTGAAGCTCCACCAACTAATACATTTACTAGTGGAATAATCATTCGTACTTCATCTTCAATATCATCTTTGCTCATTGAAACAGGATTATTAAAAATCAATAAATAAATAACTAATTGCATTACTGCAATAACATAGGAATTTAAATCACTATAGTCATTCCTCGCTGTAGCAAGCAATAAAATCAGTCCTTGAACGATCATTAGCAGACTGTAATTCTTTTTTAATTTAAACTTTTTTTTATAAATATCATGCACAATTATTACTAATGCCCAAATCAATAATGGCACAAACAGGTAGTTCGTCTCAATACCTAAATAGCCCAATGCTAAAGTATTGATAAACATATATATAATAAAACATAATTTATAATACTTTCGATTAAAAACCATTTTCTTCTATCTCCAATTTAATACTCTTATTATACCATTATTATAAAAAAATAAAACAACAAAGGAGCTCGAAAGAGCTCCTCTTATTTAATGAGTTAATCCTTTTAATTCACTATCTTTAATTTCTTTACCTTCTTCGACTTTATTGATCAATTCTCGTACTCTTTCAATATGTGATTCAAAAGGAATCATAACATCACTATTAGTCCCTTTCATTGAAAAAGTATCATCCATTAATTGATACTCACCTTCAATTTGAACATTGATGATCTTCCAATCCGCCATATCATTTAATTGCATATTTATCAATGACTTAATCTCTTTATCTGACATATCTGTTTCAAAGCAGCCTTCAACTGCACTTAAAATATTATTAAAATTAGTAATAATCTTAGGTGACATAGCTTTATCAAGCATTGCCTTTAAAACCTTTTGCTGATTTTCACCACGAGCAAAATCACCACGTTTTAATCTTTTTCTTTCTCGAACGAAACACAATGCTTTATCACCATCCATCTCATTCAAACCTTCAGTGATTTGATAATTACCATGCAAAGTTTCAAAAGCCTCACTTGAATTAACTGTAATTCCGCCTAAAGCATCAACAATATTAGTCATACCACTAAAATTAGTACGTGCAAAATAATTAATTTTCATTTCCAATAAATCTTGAATTGTATTAATTGTTTCACTTGTTCCATATATACCAGTATGTGTTAATTTATCCATTTTTCCATTTTTATGCAAGTTAATTTGACAATCACGAGGTATACTTGTCATCAAAATTTGTTTTGTTTTGGGATTTACCGTAACAATTAAATTTACATCACTACGTGATACTGTTTTTAAACTTCCATAAACATCAATTCCTGTAACATAAATTGAAAAAGCATTTTCAGTAACATCTGTTTGTTTAGTCGTTACTTCCATTTTCGCATCATAAGCATATGATTTTAAAACCTTAGTAACATCATTAAATTCTTCATGATTTGTCTGCAGCATCGTTCGATATTGTTCACCAACAACAATTGCATCTACTTTTCCCTCATAAAGAGCATCTGCAAGTGAAGCATAATTATCATACTTAGTATATTCATGATCACCAATCTCGGTATCAAGATCTTTTAAGGCTTCAGCAATCGTAACAGTATCCTTTTCATAAGATACTCCAATTTTTTTGGAACTATCAAGATCTTTTAATTTAGTAATTTTACCATTCTTTAATGAAATCACTGAAACAACATATTCTTGTCCAGTGGCATTAGAAACATTTTCAATAAAATTATTCCCTCTTGAAATATAAGTACAGCCAGCAATCAAAATGATACTTGTCAATAAACTAATAATTTTAGTAACTATTCCTCGTTTACTCGATAATCCTTTTTTGATTTTTTGTTCACTACTATAAATAATTCCAAAGAATCCTGCTAATAACAACGCTAATACCACAATTCCAGCAATTAAATACTTAGTCGGCACTAAATCCAGTTTGAATGTAAAGTAGACTACTGCAATCGTAGCTAATAATTGAATTCCTAAGACAAAAAACTTCGATGTAATAAATTTGAGTATTTTTTCTTTCATATTCTTGCTCCCAACTATAACAGTTTTACCTATCATACATAAAATAACTTTATTCGTCAAATTAATCCCTTTTTTTCTTTGATTCGGACGTATATAGATATTATAATCTATAAATCTATGCAATAAAAAAGAAAAATATGTTAATTATCCACTTCTTATCAAGTGCCATTCATAACTAATTTACTATAAAAGTTTATATTGCAAAAATTATATATAAAAAGACTTGTGATTTTCCACAAGTCTAAATTAATCCATTGTTTCCGTTTTAGGATCAATTCCTGCTCTATCCAAGACTGCATGAACAACATTACGTTTTCCGCTTTCACTACCAGCTGAAGTACATGTTGATAAAGTAATTACCGGATTACCTGCAGCTTGTTCAAAATCAACCTTAATATCACTAGTTTTTAACATCTCTTGATAAAAAGCTTGAATATCAGTAATTCCAGTATTATATAATAAACTCTCTTCTGGAATAATATGTGCTGCTACTACTTTATAACGACTTACTGTCCCATCTGGTAAATAAATATAAACATACGGGTGTTTATCTGCAAAATCTTGTTCTGTATATGATTTAATGTTATTAAACATTGAACCATTTTTCATATTATGACCATAAATAACAGTATTTAAATCAGTAAAAGGGTTTTTATTTTCACTTGCAATAAAAATTGAACCGGCTCTAAATTCCTTTTTGTCAATATCACTATGAATATATGTATCATTAGTTTCTCCTTGAACAATTGGATAACTAACTTTAGTATCAGGAATATCGATCCATCCCTTAACATCTGAATTTCTTGCTAATAAGGCTTCAAAATCAATTGTCTTATATGAATTTTTTTGTTCTGTATTTTCAGTAACATATGTTTCTTCTACTTCTTTATTACTATCATCCATGCTCTTATATTCAAGAAAAATTGAGGCTAGATTATACGCACTATAACAAAATACACAAATACAAACTAATAAAATAATTTTTCTAATTAAATCTTTAGCTCCAGTCGGTTTTATTCTCTCAATAAAACTCTTTTTTGTTTTTGCCATTAGACATTAAATTTAAACAACATGATGTCACCATCTTGACCAACATATTGTTTTCCTTCCTGACGAATCTTACCAGCTTCTTTTAAAGCATGTTCACTGCCATATTCGACTAAATCATCAAAACTATATGTTTCTGCTTTAATAAAACCTCTCTGGAAATCACTATGAATAATTCCCGCCATTTCTGGGGCTGTCATACCTTCTTTAAAAGTCCAAGCTCGTACTTCTTGTACCCCGGCAGTAAAGTATGTACGAAGTCCTAATAGTTTATAGGCTTCTTTGATCAATTTATCAAGACCGCTTTCTTCAATTCCTAAATCTTGTAAAAATAAATCTTTTTCTTCTTTATCCATTCCAACTAATTCACTTTCAATTTTTGCACAAATAGGGACAACATCAGCCCCTTCACCAGCTGCAAATTCAACGACTTTATTATAATGTGGATTAGTAGTTGGATCTTCTAAGTCTTCTTCACCTAGATTTGCCACATAAATGATTGGTTTCATTGTTAATAAAGTATATTGTTTAACAACATCCATTTCTTCTTTACTAAACTCGATCACTCGAGCTGGTTTATTGGCTTCTAGCGTACTTTTTAATTTTTCTAAAATAGCGACTTCTAACTTCGCTTCTTTGTCTCCTGATTGTGCTTTTTTACCAATTCGTCCAATTCTTTTTTCTACAGTATCTAAATCAGCAAAAATCAACTCTAAATTAATTGTTTCAATATCTCTAATAGGATCGACATCGCCATCAACATGAGTTACATCCTTATCTCTAAAACAGCGAACAACTTCACAAATTGCATCAGTTTCACGAATATTCCCTAAAAATTTATTTCCTAAACCCTCACCACGACTCGCCCCTTTAACAAGACCAGCAATATCAGTAAAACCGAAAGTAGTTGGAACAGTTTTTTTAGGTTCAACTAATTCTGTTAACTTATCTAAACGATAATCAGGTACTTCTACAACCCCAACATTAGGGTCGATTGTTGCAAACGGATAGTTTGCTGCCTCAACTTGGGCATTTGTTATTGCATTAAACAATGTTGACTTCCCAACATTTGGCAATCCTACAATTCCGGCTGTCAGTGCCATTTATATCACTCCATTCATATGCTCTTATATTCTACTTAATATCCAGGTAAATTGCAAGTTTGTTTAATTTTAAAGTATCTAGTATAATTAACTAAACTTTAATTTAAGGAGACTATTATGTTTAATCAAATCGATATTCACGGCTGTACTACGATTGAAGCTAAAATCCGGCTGGATAACTATCTAAATTCATTATCCCCCAATACGAAAGAAATTACTGTAGTTCACGGCTATTCAAGTAAAATACTACAACAATTTATTCGGAAGCAATATAAACATAAACGTGCTGGTCGGCGCATCTTAACAATGAATGCAGGCGAAACGATCATTCAATTAAAATAAGGAGTTTTTATGGAAAAATTTTATCAAACAATGTTATCTAATATTCGTAAACATCCCTTGCTGCAAAAAATCATTATGGGCTTTACCCGCTATATCCCTATTATTACTTTTATTGTTTATTCAATTTTGCTCGTTTATTTACTTTATACTCAAAATACATTATTAGCTAAAACACTTTATAAGCCACTTGCTTCATTTTTAATTGTAACACTTTTGCGCAAAGTAATTAATCGTAAACGCCCTTATGAAGCTATGGCTATTGATCCTTTAATAGAACATAAGCAAGGTGAATCTTTCCCTTCACGACATACGGTCAGTGCTTTTGCAATTGCATTAGCTTGTCTTCAGGTAAATTCACTGCTTGGGACGATCATGTTAATTCTAGCATTTGTCGTTAGCTGTTCACGAATCTTAAGTGGTGTTCATTATATCAGTGATGTTCTAAGTGCCGTAATCATTGCTTTAATCATCAGTTTCCTCTAAGCGTATATGCATATATATAAAAGATGGTGCCTATGCTATTTCAATTACCTGTTGATACTAATTTAGATAATCCGTTAAATCAATCTATTTTAACCAAACAAGTTCTCGTTTATATAAATAATAAATCATGGATAAAAGAAATTGATTAAAAACGTCATTTATTTGAATTGTTTAAAAATGAATTGAACTATAAATATCTGTTCTATATGATTTATGATAGCTCAAATGATGCTCTTATCAAACAATTATATCAAAAGCTCTCTAAATACATTAATCTAACTATAAGCTCCTCGTCGAACGTGATGATGGGCTTCCATCAACACTTGAAATAATTTTAACAGACCATTAAAAACTCTTCTTTTGAAATTACTATCTCTTGTGAACTGGTAATAATCAAGTTGATTCAAAATAATTATTGACCCAAAATATTACCTAGTTAATAATGTTTATTCAAAAACAATTAAATATTTCATTTTTATGCTATACTTTTATTGGTGATAAAAATGAAAAGAGAAGGTATTCATGGTTTAATTCAATATCTTAATAAAACTACTAATAATGCAACTAATACTCAGGTTGCTAAAGCAATCTTTACTAATCGTGATAAAATCAATGAAATCAGTCTTGAAAAACTAGCCGGTGACAATTACTTGTCTCAAGCTTCGGTTAGCCGGTTTATAAAAAATCAGGGTTATAAAAATATCAATGAGTATCGTTGGGATTTCATTGCTGGACAACAAATGCTGCGACTTAATGCTTTTAATAATAAAAAAGTGATTATTAGTAAAAATAACGAAGAAATTAAAAATGATGTAAAACAATCATTACAAAATGCTTTTAATGATATTGATAAGCTTGATATGACAGCACTTGAAAGATTAGTTAAAATAATCAATAATTATAAACAGGTTCTTTTTATTGGTTCTGAATTTTCATTGGCTAATATTTATCTAGTTCAATTAGAAATGGTTCAATATGGTATCAATGCTTATAGTTATAACGATCCCATTATTATGGCAGAAAATCTTAGGTCTTTGAAAGAAGATACCCTAATTATTTGTATCAGTACCAGTGGTCAATGGTACAATGCTCCTTCAACTAAGGAAATTAGAGATATCTTATTCAGTCTTAATAACCCTAAAATTCTTCTTACCTGTATTACACAGCATACTGATGAAGCAAAGTTTGATTATATCTATAAATTTGGCAATCAGCGTAATGATGAAATTAGCGGTTATATCCAGCTTACTTATTTTATTCCAATCTTTAGAAATATGTATATTCGTTACATCGACTAGTTCATTCAGTTTTTGAATAAACTAGTTTTATTTTGAATTGATCGTTCAAAGATAATTATGTTTTATTATTGTAAGCGCTTGTATAATTTTAATGTAACTTAAAAGTTATAAATATAAAATCAGGGGTGGAACAATGAAAAAAATAACAAAAGCATTATTAGCACTAACATTGTCACTATTAATGTTAGCAGCTCCAATTTCAGTTAATCAATTATATGCAAATGAAAACATTTTAACTGAAGTAACTAGTGACACAATCAATAATTATACTTACTACGAATATGATAGTGAAGCAGATGGCTACACCTCAGAACGTAGTAATATCTTAACACCTATTTATTACATTTTTGCGGGAAAACAAGATCTTACTAGCGCTGATAAATTAATTGAAGAAATTGGTCTTCTCGATAATGTTCATGAATGGGCAGGGAAAGTATATATTATTAATCCTATATCAACGCAATATAACAATGATGATGTCACAGCCTTCAAAAAATTAGCCGGCACTGGTGTCAGCAACATTAAAGTGATCGGAATTGATGAGGGTGCCACTTTCGTCAATAATTATATTAGTCAAAATTGTTACTTTATTGCTGGAATGATGGTATATGGCGGTACAATGAATAGCGATTTAACTTATAACGTTCCTATACCAGCATATTTAAGTTCAACAGCAACATCAGCTGTTAGTTATTACAAACAAGCTAATCAAACTGACCAATCTCAATCATTTAACAACTACACGATCTATCAAAATTCTACAAATCCATTACAAATCGTGGTAAATTCAAAAACAGATGAAACATTAAAAAATGCATTCGATAATGCCTGGGAAACAGTTTTTTCTAAAAACTATCGTCAGCATAATGAAACAACCGAGTTCTATAATATGCCTGTTACTGATACAAATTTAGCTAATGCTGAGCAACCGTATAAACTAATTGAAACGCCAATTTTTGATTGCCTTGGAATCATTCATAATCAAGAGATTAATCAAACTGTCTCAAATATGCCTGGAAAATACACTTGGTTTGAATATTTACCTAATCAAGTAATTGATACTAAGAAAGATTCAGTTCCTTTAGTTCTTACGCTTCATGGAAACGGTAATGATCCTCGGGTTCAAGCCGATTCTTCTGGTTGGATTGAATTAGCTGCAAAAGAGAACTTTATCGTTGTATCCCCAGAATGGCAGGATGCTAGTGTCAATTTTTCAAAATGCGATGGTTTAGGGGATGAAGGAATTATTAACTTAATTGATGATTTGAAAATTAAATATCCACAAATCGACAGATCACGAGTATACGTTACCGGCTTATCAGCAGGCGGTGCCGAGTCATTATTATTAGGGGTCAAGAATAGTGAAACTTTTGCAGGGGTTGGGGCTGTTTCTGGTGTCAATCTTTATAGTGAAGCAATCACTGAATTAACCAATGATTATAAAGGACATGAAACACCTTTATTATATATTTGTGGTGATCATGATTTCTTTCAAATGATTCCTGTTGATGGTTCAAGTCAATACGGTACTTCACAATTATATGGTTTTAGTATTTGGGCTGAAGACAGTAATACACATATATATAGTGCCCTACAAGCATATCAAAAAATCAATGACTTAACCGTGACGGATATGAATATGGATTTAAACCCTTATTATGGCATTAAATTGGATAATCAGCAATGGACAAAACTTGGTGAAAAAGACATGTATACAGGAACTTTGTCTAACAATAACGGTGTAGTAATGGAACTTGCTGCAATTAAAGATCATGCTCACTGGAACTATAAACCAGAAGCTCAATATATTTGGAATTTCTTTAAAAACTACCAACGTGATCTACTAACTGGTGAACTGATTTTTGTCAACAATGGTAGCAATACTACAACAGTTATTGATAAAAAAGATGATTTGACAACTTCTGTAAAAACAGGAGATGAAGTTGAATTTGAATATCTAGGTATTCTATCTGTTATTACGATAACTACTTTTATCTATTTTAAAAAGAAAATAGCATAATAAAAACATTGAGTAATTAAATTACTCAATGTTTTTTACACTTTTTTTGTCTTAAATAATTTTCTAAAATCAAAGAAAGCAACTAATACTCCCAAAGCAATTAATAAAATTGCAAAAATCAATTGTAGTCCTGATGTCAAGAAATCAAAAGTTCCTGTTGTCATCCATGCATTTACGATGTTATATACAGAAAGACCAAGTGAACTTAAAGTTACTACCAGCATTGTACACATTGGAATGTATAACATAAATCCTTTTCGACCAGTCACCTTTAGGAAAACAGATAATGAAATCAATACCATAGCTGCTAACAATTGATTTGCTGAACCGAATAACGGCCAGATATTATTGTAACCACCTAATGATAATAAATAACCAAAGAACAAGGTAATTAATGTTGCAAAATACTTATTTGTAAGAATTTTATTCAACCCTGAAGCTTCTTGAGAATTTTCTACTTCAAATAATTCTTGGAATGATAAACGTCCAATTCTTGCAACAGCATCCAATGATGTAAGAGCTAATGCTGAAACGAACATTGTCATAATGCAAATTCCCCATTCTTGAGGTAATCCTAGTTTAGAAACAAAAGCCGTTACCCCTACTGAGAATTTAGTAAATGGAGTAGCTCCTTCAGCAGTAACTAATGAAGCTAGCTGATCAGTTAAAACACCGTCACTAACTAATTGAGTTAAAGAACCAACTACGACAACAACTAAGATTGCTAATAGTGATTCCAATAACATTGAACCATAACCAACTTGTAACATATCTTTTTCATTTTTGATTTGTTTACTACTTGTTTCTGATGAAACCAGTGAATGAAAACCAGAAACAGCTCCACAAGCAATCGTGATAAACAAAGTTGGGAACATGTAGCTGCCTGTCTCACTTGTAAAACCAGTAAATGCTGGTAGTGAAATAGTTGGGTTATAGAATAGTACGCCGACTACTGCAGCCACGATCATTCCAACAAATAAAAACGTAGTTAAATAATCACGAGGTTGTTTCAATAACCACATTGGTGTAACAGAAGCAAAGAAAATATAGACAAAGACGACATATAGCCAAGTTGTTTTACTGAAATAAATTGGAAAAGCAATCCCTCCAATTAACATCAAAACAATTAAGCCAATTCCTAGCATTGCTTGCACTTTGCCACTTACATGCCGTTTCTTTAAAAAGAAACCAAAAGCAATCGCTACAACGATATACAACATTGAAATTGATGCAGCTGCAGCATTTGGCTGTAATTTAGAACCATCAACAGCTGAAAAACCATTAAATGTTCCTGCTACCATATCAGCAAAAGCAGCAATTACCAAAAGTGTAAATAACCAGCAAAACAAGAAAAATAATTTCTTCCCAGTTTTACCAATATATTCTTCAATGATACCACCCATTGATTTACCGTTTGATTTTACTGATGCATAAAGTGCTCCAAAATCTTGGACAGCACCAAAGAAAATCCCCCCAACAATAATCCATAAAACTGTAGGTACCCAACCAAACATCAATGCCATAACCGGTCCCGTTACAGGTCCTGCTCCAGCGATTGATGAAAACTGATGTGCAAATACTTCCCATTTGCTACTAGGAACAAAATCAACCCCATCTTCATTAGCAACCGCTGGTGTCTTAGCCTTAGGGTCGATTCCCCAAGTTTTCTCCAAATAGCGACCATAAATTACATAAGCTGCTGCCAATGCAACCATCGAAAGCGCCAGTAATAATAATCCATTCATTTTTTATTTCCCCCTTTAATGTATATACCTATACAATGTTTTATATAGAATACTCTTATGATTATTGTTTGTCAAGATAATAATTTTTTTATTTTAATTATTTTTAGGATTTTAGATAATAAATATACATATAATTGTTTAAAAAACAAAAAGATTGACTTTTATAGCCAATCCTAGATTAATTTATTAAAATCACTGAAGTCTTGTATCGTCATGATAACGCCAGGTAAATCCCGATACTCACTTTCTTTTTCCTGAGGACAGATTACTACGATTTTTTCAATTCCCGCTTTATATGCATTCGCAATTCCTGAAAAAGAATCTTCAAACACTAAAATATCTTTAACATTATGTTTTAATTTTTGTGCTGCATCTTTAAACATATTAACTTTATTTGAATAGGAACCATCATCATAGATAATCATTTCAGGGTCAATCCACTTATCTAGATTAAATGATTCAACAAAAAAATCAATATTTTCTTTAATTGAAGCACTAGCAATCGTAAAAGGAATTCCCAGTTCTTTTAATTTATCAAAAAAAGCTACTGCTCCATCTACCAAATGAAAAGATGCTTTATCTTGCTTACAAAATTCACGATAATATTCTTCTTTTAATAATGAATATTTTTTAAGCTCTTCACTCGTTGCTTGATTATTCATCATATACTGAATATTTTTAGTATTCGGTGTTCCATTAAACTGCTCATGCAACTCCTCGTCACTGATCCCCCTACCGCGAATCAGCTTGGAGATTTTTCCCCAAGCTAAAACATGTTTATCATTGTCAAAGAATAATGTTCCATTAAAATCAAAGATAATTGCTTTATAATTCAATCTTATCTAACTCCTTTGTTTCACTAATTTGCTTGAACCAGCTAGCTGATTTTTTTGGGTATCTAACTTGACTGTCATAATCAACATAGAATAGTCCATAACGCTTATTATAACCATTAGACCAAGAAAATACATCCATTAACGACCAAACAAAATATCCTTTAACATCCACACCATCATCAATTGCTTTTAAAATCCATGATAAGTGCTTTCTAATATAATCAATCCTTGGAGTATCATCGATCTTACCTCCAACAAATTCATCCTTATATCCCATTCCATTTTCTGTGATATAAATTGCTTTATAGTTAGGATATTGATTTTTAATTCGCATGATCATATCATAAAGTCCTTGAGGATAAATCAACCAGTCCCAGTCAGTTCTTTCGATTCCTTCCTTAAACATCCGTTCACCAACACCCTTCAGTCTAAAACGTGAAGTACCTTTATCCCCCGTTCCATTATGGAAGATATCATTCTCACCATCGTAAGCTTGAATAAAGTGGCTTTGATAATAATTAATTCCTAGATAATCATTTAACTTAGCAGCTTTTTTCATGATTTCCAAATCTTCTAGATCAACTCTAAAAGCTCCATTATTTAAAGCGACTAATCGTTTAATTATCGTAAGAGTTTCATCAGTGTATTCACCTAAGAAAGTTGCATCTAAAACAAACTGGTTAGCTAATACATCTTCATTTTTTGTTGCCTGATAATCAGCTTCATTATCATTATAAGGATATTTTGTTTCTAAAGAGTGAATAATTCCAATTTGGCCTGGATATTTTCCCTCTTTAAATGCCAATACTGCTTTCGCATGGGCAACCATCATATGATGCATTGAATAAACTGCTTTAGGAATATCATATTTAATTGCTGGTGGAAAACTTCCTACAATGTATTGATTTACTGCAATTGGCCATACTTCATTAAAGGTGAACCAATATTTTACTTCATCATGATATTCTTGAAAACAAAATTTTGCATAATTAGTATATTGATCGATGATTTCATGATTTAAAAAATCACCAATTTTATGCAAAGCATCAGGAGTATCAAAATGATGTAATGTAACATATGGTTCAACACCCTGCTTTTTACATTCTTGAAAAACACGATGATAAAAATCTACCCCTTCTTGATTAATTTGACCAACACCATTAGGAAAAATTCTTGACCAGGCAATCGAGATTCTAATCCCTTTGATTCCATAATCACGGCATAATTTTAAATCTATCGGATATTGATGATAAAAATCACTCGCCGGATCACCAGAAAAACGTCCTTCTTTTTTTAAATAATCATCCCAGGCAACTTTACCTTTTCCATATTTCAAAGTACTTCCTTCACATTGGTAAGCAGCTGTAGCACCACCAAATACAAAATTATCAGGAAATTTCATTTTTATTCTCCCTCCATAATTTTAAACACAAATTTCAAGGCCCCATCAGGATCTCTTGTTAGATTGATATATTGTTTACCTTCACAAGCAACACATTTAATTCCTAAACGATCTGTATCTTTTTTCAAATCTTCATAATAATTAGCTACTTGTGGTGCCAATACAACTAAATCATAATCTTTCATAATATCCATATGTGCTCCATAAGAACCGGCAGCTGTAATCAATGGAATATTTTGTTCTTTAGCGCCTTTAGCTAGAGCATTTGCTAATAAACCACTTGTTCCACCACCAGCACATAAAACCAAGATTCGTTTTGATTTTAAAGTATTTCCATCTACTTCAATCATTTCTTCTTCTTTTTCAACTGCATCTAAGTTCTTATTCTTTTCTTCTTCACACTTTTCATTATCATAAACTTTAAAAAATGGATAATAAATAGCAAAATCAACTAGTAGAATAACTGCAGCAAAAAGAATTGTTAATAAACCTAAACCGCATCCTAAAACAATCCCAATTGGTCCTGGTGTTGTCCAAGGTAATACATACATAAAACTATTCATGCCTAAGAAATCTACAAAAGCTTTAAATAACCAAACATTTAAAATCGGAGCGAAAATAAATGGAATAAAGAAAATTGGATTTAAGATAAGCGGTGCCCCAAATAAAATTGGTTCATTAACCCCAAAGATTACCGGAATCGAACTAGCACGGCCAATTGCTTTTAATTCTTTTGATTTTGACATAAATGCAAACATCAATGTAATTACAAGAGTTGCACCAGTCCCACCAATTGTTGCAACAAATTGTTGAACTCCTGGTGTTAATATATTATTAGCATGTTGTCCCGCTTGGAATAAATCTAAATTATTTGCTATATTTACATAATAGATTGCCGAAACTGCCGGTTCCACGATTGATGGACCTTGAATTCCCACAAACCAGAATAATGACATTGCCCCATAAATAATAGCCAACCCGATATACCCATCTGCTGCAGTAAATAGTGGTTGAAAAAATTCAATTACACCTTGAGCAAAACATATTCCAGTTACATTCCTAAAAATAATATCAAAAATAGTAAAGATGATTGCTGAAACCGCAAACGGTATAACATCAGCAAAGGTTTGAGAAATATTTGGTGGTACTGCATCTGGCATTTTAATAGTTACATTTCGTTTTACACAAAAACGATAAACATTACAAACGACAAAGGCAACTAAAAAGGCTGTTAATAACCCTTTTGACCCCATATAGCCATTTGCAAACCCGCCTTCGATCGAATCGACCCCAACAATCAAGAAACCAACAATTGCTGCCATTAACGCAGAAATATTATTGATTTGACGATTAACCGGCATATCACGATTAAAATTATCTGCTAAATTCTTAGCCGTAGTACCTGCAACAACAAGAGCTAAAATCCCCATTGAATAATTATATGGTTTTAAGATCATTGCTTCTATTTCTTTAGACCAGTAAAAACCAAAGATATTTGGTACATATGCAAGTAACATAAAAATACTTGAAAATAATACAATCGGCATGGCCGAAATGAAACCATCACGAATCGCTCGTAAATAGCGGTTACGTGAAACTTTTTCAAAGAAAGGTTTTAATTTCTCTATATTTGAAACTAATTTATTCATATACGATCCCCCGTTAAATTTTTATTTTTTATATACATCCATTAAAATCCCAACAATATCCTTTAATAATAATGTTGTCATCAGATGATCTTGACCATGAACCATGATAAAACCAACCTCAACATTATCCCCTCGAGCTTCTTGTTGCAATAAATCTGTTTGAGCTTTATGAGCATCTACTAAACATTCATTAGCTTCTGCTACTAATCTATCAGCAGTCACTAAATCACCGGCTTTAGCTTTCTCTACAGCCATTAATAATTTTGAACGAGCATCCCCTGAGTAAGCTACGATTTCAAAGGCAACCATTGTTGCTTCTTCTTTAGTCATATTTAATCCTTCTTTCTATTTATCTCTTTTTAACGATTGAAATAATCGTTGCAATTTCAGCGTCACTGATTGATATATTTAAAGCCATCTCTAAAGGAACTAAAAGTTCCTTGACCTTACTAACTAACATTCCATGATTTAAAATTATGTTTGATGCAATAAAATTAACAATCGGTGCTTGATGTCTACTGATTCGATCAATCAAACAAACCAAGTGTACTATTAAACCGATTTGCTGATCCTCATCTAAAGTTGCATCTAGTGTAACTTCTAAACTCTTAGTAAAATCCAATAGATAATCTTTTATTCCATCAACATCTACCTCATTGAACTGATCCTTTAAATATTCAAATATTTCATTAATATCATCACGTGCTTCATCTTCCTCAATGAATATCTCTTCTAAAGTTTTAGCATTCTTTTGTTCTAGCCATCTCACTTCAGCAAAAGGATATTGAGCTAAATTTGGTCTATTATTACCAATAATTCCGATAATTTTTCCTTCATTAGCAATAATATTGATTTCATTGTATAGATGATTAGCTTCACTATTTTCAATTACATGAACAGTAACATTACTTAAATCAAAATGTTCATTTAAATAACTCTTTAACCTTGTAACTTCTGACTGCTCTTTTGAAATTATTACTAAGATCTTCTTATCACTTTGTTTTCTAAAATATTTTATATCTTTAAACTTTGTTTGAAGATATTCATAAATTTCATCAACTGAATCATTATTACTGGCTTTATTACTGCTAGTGACACCAATTAAAGTAACTGGCATTTCTAAATATTTAATTTCTATTTTTGTTTCAAAAGCAATTGATTCAGCCATAGTTCGAATTGAACCCATGTCATAAATAAGAATAATCCCTTTACCTTGATCAATCTTTATAATTTGCTCTTTCAAATCTTCATAGGCATCATCCATGCTTTTATCTAAAGGCAAATCATAGGCATAAGTATTGTTATGCATTGCTAAAGCGTTAACAACGTTAACAATCGAACTAGCCGAACTGTCACCATGCATCGCAATCAAAGTAACAACATGTTTATTAGTTACAGGCTTACTCTCATTTAAAATAAACAGCATTGTAAAGATTATTTCATCAATATTCATCTTTACCCTAAATTCTTCTTCAATTTCATGAACGAATTCTTTAGCAAGATGATAATGTTTAGGATAAAGATCAATCATCCGCTTAATTTCTTCATTTGCAAGACGCTGTTTACTGCTTACTTTAATTAGTGAAGCATTAATATGCAGACATAACCCATAAAGAATATTTTCTTGATAATTTATTGCTAGTTCACTGCTTACACGAGTAATGAAACGTTCAACTAAACTAATTAATTTCATTGAAACAATTTTACTTAATTGCTCTTTATCACTTACACGATTACTCAATTCATTTAAATATTCTTGAAAATCTTGATGAAGCTGTAATGAAACTAAAGTATTAATTTGTTCCTCACTAACACTTTGTTTTTTTAACTCTTTTTTACGAACATCAATCGTTCGATAAATATTAGCATTATTTCCCTTTGCTCTATTTTTTAATACCTCATTTTTAGTAAATGCAAATTTACAATCTCCAGGAATAATCTCATCAATTTCTTCTTTAAATGTTTTATAGTAAATCATTCCTTTGCGAACATAATTAGGAAAATCTGATAACAATAACTCAATATGGTGATGATGAACATCATGTTCTCTTACATAACAATTTGCTACTCCTGTATGAATATCATTTTTTAAACCACGGATATTGTCCTTCACTTCATATAATAATAAGGAGTGTAATATATTAGTGCTTACTTCTAGAACCCGATCAAGTTTTCTGGCTTCTTGTTTTAAAAACAATTCTAAAAGAGCAAATCGTTCTTTTAAGGGTCTTTGACTTAATGGCAAAAGTTCAATAACAAAATCCATTTTATTACGATAGAGATCATAAAGATCCTTACTGGCATCACTGGCTATTGCACAAAGCATGATACATTTATAATTACGCGGTAATTCTACATATTGATTAGAGGGCATCTTATTACTTGTAATGATTGAAAATAACATTGTTCTTTGATACCCTGATAAAAGTTCAACATGTTTAATCAACAGCATGCCTTGATTAGTCTGATGTACTAGTCCAGTATTCACTTCATCACCATAAAGCATTTCATTAATAATCGTAGGATTTTCAATGAATGTTTTACAGTCGAAAACTGTAAATGGTGCATTATTTTTTAATACTTTAGATTTAACTGCAAAGTCATAAACGTTTTTAGCAAAATATTTAACCCCACTTCCACTTTCTGCAGTTAAGAGAATATGAGGACTTCCTTGAGGATAAAGAATGGCAGCTTTTGCTAGCATCACTGCTTCATTCAAACTTTGGTTATAACCAATTAAATTCTCAAAGTCTTTTTGATTAGTCAATTGGAAATTTGCTAATTGATACAGTACTGGACGTGTAGTTGTTTTAGTAATTTTTCCTTCTTTAACCAATTGATTCAAAATACTGCTTAGATTAGTTCTTTGCATGTCTAATTTTTCGGATAGATACTGAGTTGTCAATTTAGGATATTCATCTGTACTTTGAGTAATTGAATATTCTTTAATGAACTCAAATACTTTTACTTTGTTTGATTTCATAGCTAACTCCTTTGACACTACTTGCTCTAGCCAATTACAACTATAAAATAATCAATTATTTCTCGCAAACTTGATAAATCATCATTTTTTAATACACTAGAGCATATTTTATAAGTAGTGTATACGCTTTCTTTTAATTTTTACAAGTTCAATTATACACTAAACTATAATAATCATATATTTTTATTTTAGTGTATAAAATATTTATGTCCCTATTTCTTCTTTTATACACAAAATACTTTTTGAATAATTTCCTTTAAAATAATAAAAACTGCTAAAGTTTACCTCCAGCAGTTATCTTTACCTTTATAGTTTATAATCATTTTAGCTTATTGTATCTTTTTTATTAAATATCTATCACTTAGCTAAATTAAATTGGCTATTATGAAGATTATAATAATAACCTTGTTTCTCTAACAATTCTTGATGCGTTCCCTGTTCAAGAATATGTCCTTTATCCATTACTAAGATCATATCGGCATTTTTGATCGTCGATAAACGATGAGCCACAATAAATGTCGTTCGACCTTTCATCATCGTTTCGAAAGCTTCCTGGATTTGTAATTCTGTACGTGTATCAATTGAGCTTGTTGCTTCATCAAGAATCAGCATTGGAGGTTTTGTTAACATAATTCGGGCAATACAAATCAATTGCTTTTGCCCTTGAGAAATATTTCCTCCATCTTCATCAATCATAGTATCATAACCTTCAGGTTGTTTCATAATAAATTTATGAACCCGGGCTTTTTTAGCAGCAGCAATAATCTGTTCATCTGTAGCATCGCTTTTTCCATAAGCTATATTTTCTTTAATAGTTCCTTTAAATATCCATGACTCTTGCAATACCATTCCGTACATACGACGTAAATAATCTCGCTCCATATCTAATGTATTAACATTATCAACCATAATACTTCCACTATTTTGATCATAAAAGCGCATTAATAAATTAATTAGAGTTGTTTTTCCACAACCAGTTTTACCAACAATTGCAATTGTTTGACCTGGTAATGCCTCTAAACTAAGATTTTCTATTAATGATACTTTAGGGTCATAGCTAAAGTATACATTTTTTAAAGAAACATTACCTTCCATTATTTCAACGTTTTGAGGATTACTGACTGGTTTTTCAACAGGTTCGTCTAATAAATTAAATACTCTCTGACTAGCTGCTAAAGCTGTTTGCATTTCTGTCATTACTGACGAAATTTCATTAAAAGGTTTGGTATATTGGTTTGCATAAGTTAAAAAGCTAGATAATAAACCAACCGTAAAGCTACCATTTAACACGCTAATTGCACCAAATACTCCAACCGCACCATACACCAGACTATTAACAACCCTTGTCGTCGGATTGATCAAAGCTCCATAAAATTGTGACTTTACACCACTTACATGCATTCGTTGGTTTACTTCTTTAAAACGTTCTTCATTCATTTGTTCATAATTAAAGGCTTTAATGATTCGTTGATTCCCTATCATTTCTTCAATATAACCATTCATTTCACCTCGAAGTTCAAGCTGTTCTTTAAAATAGATATGGGTCCTTTTAACGATTAGTGAAGCGACTAGTAATGATAACGGGGTTAAAACAATCACTACGATTGCAATTGATAAATTAATCAAACACATTATAATAATTGTTCCAACAATCGTTGCAACACCAGTAAATAAACTAGTAAAACTTTGCAATAAACCCGCTGCAATCAAATCAATATCATTAATTACTCGACCAATAATATCACCATGTGGCGTACTATCAATATATTTTAATGGTAATAAATGAATCTTTTCAAAGACGCGATCACGAAGATCGTTCGTTATATTATAAGTAATCTTATTAGTTAATTGCCCCAAGATCCATTGGACTAATGCTCCCGCAAGCACAACTCCTACAATCACTAGAAGCTGCCAAAACAAACGACTAAAATCAACCAGTCCTATTCCTATTAATAGATCGATTGCTTGTCCAAATAAGATTGGCGTAATTAATGTCAAACAGACACTAATAAAAGATAAGATAAATATTAAACCTAAAATCACACGATATGGTCGACAATATGTCAATAACCGCTTTATCGTCTTACTATTCATGATCGTCACCATCCTTACTATGTTGTGAAGCATAGATTTCTTGATAGATCTTACAATCTTTCATTAACTGTTCATGACTATCAAAGCCAACCAAGTCACCATGATATAAAACCATTATCTTATCTGCCTGTTCAATTGAAGCTGTTCGTTGTGAGACAATAATTTTTGTCATATTAAGTTGTTTCAATGCTTGTCTCAATTTAAAATCAGTTGCATAATCAAGTGCACTTGAACTATCATCAAGAATTAAGATTTCCGGCTGTTTAACTAATGCTCTGGCAATCGTTAAACGTTGTTTTTGACCCCCAGATAAATTCTTTCCGCCTTGTTCAATTACTGTATCTAATCCAGCCGCTTTATCTTCGAGCATTTCCTTTCCCTGAGCAATTTCCAAGGCCTTGAGCAATTGTTGATCATTGGCTGTTTGATTTCCTAACTGTAAATTTTCTCTAATCGTTCCTGAAATAAGAGCTGCATATTGTGGTACAAATCCAATAAAAGAACGTAAAGCATGAAGATCATAATTTTTAATCGCTTCTCCATTAATTAAAATCTCGCCACTGCTAACATCATAAAAACGCCCAATTAAATTTACTAAAGAAGTTTTTCCAGCTCCTGTTCCACCAATAATTCCAATTGTTTGACCACGTTTTATCGTAAAATTCAAATCATTTAAAACATTTTTTTGTTCATAAGCAAAGCTAACATGTCTAAATTCAATACAATCTTCACTTTCTCGATATATTTGTATTTGTCCATCATTAACTACTGCCGGTTCTGTTTCCAAAACCTCAAAAATCCTTGTATAACTAGCACCTGCTTTATTGTAGATCGATAACACATTAGCAAAAACAATCAAGGCTAATAAAATAGAATTCATATAATTAACTAGAGCAATAACTTCCCCTTGCGATAATCCCCCAACATTTACTTCAGTTCCACCAAAATAAACTATTAAAACAATAGCCACATTAACAATCAGATATGTAAATGGATTTAATAATGCTTGAATTCTCCCTACTTTTACTTGGATATCTTTTTGTTGCCGAGTTTCTGTTTTAAACTTATTAATTTCTTTATCTTGTGAAGCAAATGCTCGAATTACTCTAATTCCATTTAAGTTTTCACGAACGATCAAACTAATTTTATCAAGCTTTTTTTGAACATTATTAAAATACGGCATTGAAATTATTGTAATCATCAACATAACAATTGCTAAAACGATAGCCCCAACTACAAAAATAGAAGCCAGCGGCCCGCTAATCAAAAACGCTAAAAACAAGGAACCAATCATAATAAACGGTGCCCGTGAAGTTAACCGGATCGTCATTGCTACTGCCAATTGAATTTGTACAACATCATTAATCAATCTAGTTACTAAGGTAGGCGCACTTAATTTATCCAAATTATGATGATCATAACGATTAATTTGATGATACATATCTTCACGCAATTTTGTTCCAACACTTTGTGATGTAAGTGATGCATAATATTGACATACTAACGCAAATAAATAACCAGCCACCGCTAATCCTACCAAAAATAACCCCCTTACTAAAATATAATTTTGATCATTGTTTTTAATTCCTACATCAATAATATCAGCCATTACCAATGGAACCATTAATTCTAAGGCTGCTTCGGCAATTTTGAAAACAAATCCAATTATCGCGGGAAATCGATACTCTTTAACATATTTTAATAATTTCATTGTCTAACCCCCCAAATCTGGATTTATTATACCCTATCTTTCCACAAAAATAAAAGGAATTAGAATTTAATCTAATTCCCAATCCGCTATTTAGTCACCGGTATTTGTAATTCTGTTAGCCATTCATCCTTACTTTCTTTATTCCAGATTCCATCAATATAGCTCTCACGGGGATTATCAAGTACCTGATATCCATTTTCTTCAATCCATTTAAAAGCATACGCATATGCTTTAGGTAATCCCGCATAATCACCTTTATGCATTATAGATACTGCTTTAACCGCCGGCATCTTTTTAAACTTGATATCATCAAAATCTACCTTTACTTGATCAACCGCCTCACAAAATTCAATATCAATATCTTTTTCTTTATATTCACCATCTCGATAAATAATAAAACAATATTCTGGAACTGTACATTTTAAGTCCGGGTACTTATTCATCACTTTTTGACCTATTGCAGGAATCAATTCAAAATAACTGTCATACCCAGGGACTACCATTCTTTTCGAATATACGGTACATGCTGGTAATTCTTTAATACTTGCTTGATAATTCATAAATGTATCCTCCTCTTTGCCAGATAAAATAAACTCAATGCGTGAAAGTTGATCTTCTGCTTCACTAATGCTTTCTTTTATTGCTTTTTTCCGACTTTCTAGAATTGCAACACCATCAACACCATTAATAATCATCTGTATTTCATCTAATGATAAACCTATTTGTCTTAATGACTGAATTTGATGAATTATTACTAATTGATTACTCGTATAAAAACGATATTTACTATAAGTATCTACATATGCCGGCGCCAGCAATCCAATCTCATCATAATGTCGCAAAGTCTTTACAGTCGTTTTAGCCATTTTTGAAAACTCACCAATCGAAAACATCTTATCACCTTCCATAAACATCGTATAAGCTCCCCTTACCGGAGAGTCAAGCAAATATAAAATTAATTTTCTAATCACCCTATTCTAACATATTTTATCTTTTTTATTTAAACTACCGACAATAAAGAACTAATTATCTTTTTATGATAAAATAAAATAATTAAAACAAGAATCTTATTAATAATTAAAATTTTCATACATTTATCCTTCAATAAATGGTATGGTTAATATAATATGACATTATTATCCATAAGGAGTTTATTTTATGAAAAAGAATTCAATTTTTAAACAGGCTGCTTTTTTAGCTGCTGCTGGAATATTAGTAAGAATTATTGGTCTGTTATATCGAAGTCCATTAACTAAACTGATTGGTTCACAAGGAATGGGTTACTATTCTACTGCTTATAATGTATATGCACTAATTCTTTTAGTTTCTTCTTACAGTATTCCAACTGCTATTTCTAAGTTGTTATCTGAAAAACTGGCCGTTAATCAATATAATAATGTTAAAAAGATTCTTCTTTGCTCATTTATTTATATTGTTGCAGTTGGTGGAGGAGCAGCAATTATCGCATTTGTAATTGCACCCTATATTGTTCCTGATAAAGCTGTTTCAGCTTTGCGAATTCTTTGTCCAACGATCTTTCTTTCTGGACTATTGGGGATTTTTAGGGGTTATTTTCAAGCCTTTAAAACTACTGCCTTTACTGGAATTTCACAAATAATCGAACAAGTATTTAATGCCTGTGTTTCAATTGGAGCTGCTTATCTATTTATTCAACCATACCTTAATAATCAAAGTCTAGTTGCTAGTCACGGGGCAACTGGTAGTGCCTTAGGCACTGGCGCCGGAGTTCTAATCAGCTTATGTTATATGTTGTTCATGTTCAAAAGAACTAAACAAAGTTATTTAAATCCTCCAAATATCGAAGCAGCCGATCCCCATACAGATTCGTTTAAAGATATCTTTAAAATGATTTCAAATATTGTTACTCCAATAATTTTGGCTACTTGCGTTTACAACCTTATCTCAACTATTGATATGTATATGTTTTATCTAGTTTGTGGTGATGGTGCCAAATCCATCAGTGCCTTTGGGGCTTATGGGGGTGAGTATATTATTTTACAAAACGTTCCTGTAGCTCTTGCCTCAGCAATGTCAACAGCTTCAATTCCCAATATTTCATCAGCATGGCTATTTAAAGATACTGCTGAAGTTAAAAAACAAATTGCTCAAGGAACAAAAGTCATCATGTTGATCCTTATTCCCAGTGCCGTTGGAATGAGTATTCTTGCAGTTCCGATTATTCAAGCAATTTTTCCGCAAAAAGAAACGGTTGTTCTAGCCAGCACCCTTTTAACATTTGGGAGTCCAGCAATTGTTTTCTATGGTCTTTCTACCTATACCAATGGATTATTGCAAGCTTTAGGATATTCATCTATTCCTTTAAAAAATGCTATATATGCGTTAATTATCCATTGTTTTATTACTCTATTTCTTTTACTTGCAACGAATTTAAATATTTATTCTCTATTGATCGGTAACTGTCTTTATGGTTTACAGCTTTGTTTCGCAAATCAAAGAGCTTTAAAACATATTACTACTTATTATCAAGAGAAATTACACACCTTCATCTACCCATTGATTAGTTCAGCAATTATGGCATTTACAGTCGCGCTATGCTACTATGGTTTAATTAAAGTTATTGATCGTTTGATTATCACTCTATTTATTGCAATCGTTATTGGAGTCATTATATATTTTGGAACATTGCTTTTTCTATATAAAGATAATGTTGAAGAATTATCACAAATACCTTATCTTCAAAAAATCATAAAACATAAATAAAAGCAACCAAATGTTGCTTTTATTAAATACAAATATAAATATAGCGTCCAAATTTAACATATTCTGTCTTTTTACGTAAGCAGCCGTCAATGATCAAAAAGCCAGCTTGATTTATTTCTTTACTCATTTCCTCAAAAGTTACCATAATCATTTTGTCACAAATTCTTCGCGAGGACTGAATCATTCTACACTGTTCTTCGTAAGTTATTGGAGTATATAAATTATATGGGATATCCATGATTGCAACATCGTAATGTTTTTGTAAGTCATGAATACTCACCTTATTAATCAAATACTCATCATAACCATAATACTTTAAATTTTTACGTGCTTGCCAAGATATTTCCCTGGAAATATCGAATCCTTCAATATCTAAATCTAAAGCGAGTCCTTCTAGAACAACTGTCCCCATACCACAACAAGGATCAACGATCGTTACCTGATCATTATCTCCAGCTGCTAAATTAACTAAAGTTCGAGCTAACCGGATATCTAAAGAATTAGAAAAAGTATTAGGTTTATCATCGTGTTTTTGCCAAGACGGAACACCATGATGATAATAACCGCAAAGCCATTGATCTTCTAATTTTGTAATCGCGATAGTATGTTGCGGTCTAGACATATTAACACTTCCTGCAATACCCCAAGAAATATCTTTACACCTAAGTAAACTTTCTTGATAGTCAACATGAGTAACTTCATTTTTTAAATATATTACTTTAAAATTCTGGTAATCTTTATGCAGCGCAGCCACTTTTTCGATTAGTTTATTAAAATCAGCATCTATTCCCCAAAGATCGAGCTTTGCTTTTACAAAAACACTTTTATCAACACTATAATCTTTATTTGATAAATAATATTTACTCTTAAATTCATCTTTAAATAATGTTCTAAATTCTAAAGCACATAATTCTTTATCTTCTGGGGGATAGTTAAAAACATATAAATACTTTTTCATTATATCTCCTTTGTTTGTGTCTATTTTATATTTATGCTATAGTAACAGTACTTGGAGGTCTATTATGAAATTTATCAATTCATTAAAAGAACGTTTTACTAAGGAACAATTAATGATTATTGCTACCGCCCTTAGTTTATCTACCCCATTTTATATTTGTGTACCTTTTTTATTACTTGAAACATTATACCTATTGTACACTAAAAAAATTATAAATGCGTTTAAAAGTACCCCAAAATCTAAATATTTAATAATTTTTATGCTTTTAACATTAGCTATTTCTTTAATTTATCAAAATTGGATTGGTGTAGGATGTGTCGCACTTATCTTTATCTTTGTTTCACTAATGTTATATTATCGACAATATATCAATGAAGATACTTTTGAATTTATTTTAGATATGTTAATTGCATTATCGATTCTATGGGCCATTTATGGACTATTTGAACAAATTCAAATTCTCGATCGTTTAGGTTATGATCATTTTACTTTAAAAGTATTTAGCAGACGTGAAAATCGTCTTAATTCTGTTTTCTTCAATGCTAATTACTATGCCATGATGATTGAATTTACCATCATGATGATTGGATATAAAATATTTGGTACTAAAAATGTCAAAAAACAGCTTTATTATTTTATCATTGCCTGCCTTAATTTCTTTTTATTATATATGACTGGATGTCGTACCGCTTTTGTTGCAACCGCTGGAGCAATGTTAGTATTCTTGATCATCAATAAAAATTACCGGATTTGCAGTTTAATTGGGCTACTTTGTATCATTGGTGGTGTTTATTTTATCTTTAATCCTGAACAGTTCCCAAGAATTGAAAAACTAGTTGATAACTTTACTGTAAGAACAAAGATCTGGCATGCTGCAATTGAAGGAATCAAAGCCCATCCGCTCTTTGGTCAAGGCCCAATGACATATATGATGATTTTTAAACAGTATGGTGGTCATGTCACTCAACATGCTCACAGCGTCTATCTTGATCCGATTTTATCATTTGGTGTCGTTGGCGTTGCTACTCTTGTTCCTTATATGTTTGATAATTGTAAAAGATTATTTAAGGTCTATCAAGAAAAGCTAAATCTCCGTTATGTCGCCCTTGTAATTTCATGCATTGCAGTTATTCTATTACATGGTGTTCTTGATTATACAATTTTCTGGGTACACACAGGTATGCTATTTTTATTAATTGCTTCATCATTTGAAATGTTTAAACATAAATAAAAAAAGGAAATCATAATTTCCTTTTTTTAATACCAGTCTTTGATTTGGACTTTTTCTTTTACACAAATTATTCCCATCCAAATTAGGCTAAAACCAATTAAACCAACTACCCAAAGAGGAATTCCCTGGACTACGCAATCTCCAACTAGAATTTCTACAACTACAAATAAACTTATCGCAACTAAAGCTAATTTGTTCATTAAAACCGCCTCCTTACTAAATATATGTTTATCCTTATCTTTATAATACTTATTTTGTAGACTAATAATATCATCAATTTGTTAACAAAATGTTAAATTTTGGAATTTATGAAATATGAAAAATGAGGCTGTTGCCTCATCTTTCATATACATAGGGAAAGTTATTCAAATAGAGCAGGTATAAGATATGATTAGTCTTTTAATCAAAATTTTATAGTGTGCATAAAGCACTTAGCATTATTTTATAACCAATCCATCTATACCATAGCTAAATTATCTAATATTCTCATTTAAAATTATATCATCCCTGCTTTAATTCTATGTAAAGTTTTAGTTATTTAACCTCACCCTTACTAGCTAAATAGATAATTCCTAACATTACCGGTACAAAAACAATAATTATTGCACTTCCCGGTAAATTACTATTACCACTATAAGCCATAACTCCTGACAAATTAGATAAAATTGTTATTAAAAACATTCCCAAACCTAACCCTAATCTCTTTTTCATTTCTGTCACCTCTTTAACCTCATTTTACTTAATTACAGAAACGAAACTATACAACTGTGCTTAAGATTATGTAAAGATTAACCTAAGGCGACATCTAACATCATCATCACGACAAACCCAATAGCAAAACCAATAGTTGCAATATTACTATGATGCCCTTGTGAAGCCTCCGGAATAAGTTCCTCAACAACTACATAAACCATGGCTCCTGCCGCAAATGCTAATAGATATGGTAAAATCGGTACTACTAATGAAGCCATCAAAATAGTTAATCCTGCACCAATCGGTTCAACAATACCTGATAGCATCCCATATATAAATGATTTGTTCTTTGATAACCCAGAACTTTTTAACGGCATTGAAATAATTGCTCCTTCAGGAAAGTTTTGAATTGCAATTCCCAGCGATAAAGCTAAAGCTCCCGCATAAGTTACTCCCTGACTTCCAGATGCCAATCCCGCAAAAATAACTCCAACTGCCATTCCTTCTGGGATGTTATGCAAAGTTACTGCTAAGACTAACATTGTTGATTTTTTCAATTGACTTTTAGGACCCTCTTCTTCATTATCCAAATGCATATGAGGTACATTACGATCAAGTAAAAGCAAAAAAGCTATTCCTAATAGAAAACCTACTGCTGCAGGAACAAACGCCATTTTTCCCAAATCACTTGACATATCCATCGCCGGAATCAATAGTGACCAAACAGAAGCTGCAATCATTACTCCCGAAGCAAATCCTAATAATACTTTCTGAACTAAATCGTTCATTTTATTTTTCATAAAATAGACACACGCTGCCCCTGCCGTCGTTCCAATAAACGGAATCAATATTCCAATTAATGTTTCCATATTATATTTCCTTTCTTTCTAATAACTTATTCCAGCCCGCCTGATAAAATTCTTGTAAATCACTGACAAAATCCTCAGCTTGTTTCTCAGTCATTTGATGACGGACAATTTCAAAAACACCAAATAAATATGAATGATTAATAATATGTGATAATTTATCATCAAAACCATGTTCATTAAATTGCTTCGTTTTTTCATTTACTAAACAATCTAAATATTCTTCATAACGAGTTCCTTTACTACAACAAATGATTAATTTAAAAACTTCAAAATTTTGATAAATGTAATCAATCGTCTCAAGATTAATTCCCTCAACCAAATAATCATTTTTAAATTCCTCAGACACTTCTTCAACAATATCATTAAAAAGTGCCTCTTTATTTTTATAATATCCATACATTGCTCCAGTTGTTACATGAGCTGCTTTGGCAATTTTTCTTAGCGATGCACCAAGATACCCACTATTTAAAAACTCCTGAGTCGCAACATTTATAATTTTTTCTTGTGTAGTCATAGTCACCTCCAAAATATAACACTGTTATATTTCGACATTATTCTACCTCAGAGCTATTGCATAAGCAAATAATATGCATAAAAATAAGAACTTCGTAGAAGTTCTTACAAAAATTCACCAATTATTGAATTCTCATTACCCTTTATATCATTTGGTGTCCCAGCAGCAATTACATAACCACCATCATTTCCTCCCGCTGGTCCCAGATCAACGATCCAGTCAGCAGCATTGATAATCTGCTGATTATGTTCAACGATTACTACTGTATTACCACTATCAACAATACGATCAAGCAAAAGTAGTAAATGCTCAATATCCAGAGGATGTAAGCCAATTGTTGGTTCATCAATTAAATAAAGATTATGTTTATTTATGTTTGTTAGTAATGTCGTTGCCAATTTTAAACGCTGTTTTTCACCACCCGACAGCGTTGTTAAAACTTGTCCTAATTCTAAATACCCTAAACCAACATCTTGCAGCATTTTTAAAGTTTTAATTATTTTGGGACAATCACTAAAAAAACCGACCCCTTCATCAACTGATAAATGAAGCACATCATCAATTGAATGTTCATGATATTTTAATGCAAGGATTTCAGGAATGAAACGTTTTCCTTGACAAACTGGACAGACAACCTCAACATCTTTAAAAAATAACATGTTGCTAGTAACAGTTCCTAATCCTTCACAATTTTCACAACGTCCTCCTTGGCTGTTAAAAGAAAAATGTTTAGCCGTAAAACCCATTTCTTTAGTTGCTTCTAAACTTCCAAAAAGCTTTCTAATTTCATCATAAATTCCTGTATATGTAGCAATATTAGAGCGCCTTGTCGTCGTAATACTTTCTTGTCTGACAGCAATAATATCATCAAAATATCGATAATGCTGTTTAGCTAATACAGCAAACACCAAAGTACTTTTACCAGACCCTGATACACCGGTAACAACATTTAAACAATCAACTAAAAAAGTTACATCAATATTTTTCAAATTATGAACATGAGCATTTTTCACCTCAAAATATCGATTACTTGTTCGATATACTCTTTTACATTTCTTTTTATTAACAAAATATTGTCCAGTTATTGAACTAGGATTATTTTGCAACTCGTGATAAGTTCCTAATGCAAGAATTTGACCACCATGCTTTCCTGCACCAGGTCCAAGGTCAATTAAATAATCTGCTGCTTTAATTACATCTAAATCATGTTCAATTACAATCACCGTATTCTCTTGATCTCGCAATTCCTTTAAAACATTAATAATTCCTGCTGTATCTTTAGGATGTAATCCCATTGTTGGCTCATCAAAAATATAAATTATCCCCGTTAACTGACTTTGTAAAGCCGCTGCCAATTTAATTCTTTGTTTCTCACCGCCAGATAAAGTCATTGTTTGACGATCTAAATGCAAATATCCTAAACCAACATTAATGATTCTTTGAATTTTTGTTTTTAAATCAATTATATATTGTTGGACAGCTTCTTTTTGTGGTCCTGAAACAGTAGCTTCCAGCTGCTCAAGCCAATGTAGTAATTCCGTCAAAGGCATTTTTGTTGTTGCTGTAATAACTGTTTTATTCACTGTAATTTGACGACTTAATGAATTAAGCTTTTCACCATGACAATCAGGACATACCTGTTCATCGAAATAACTGCTTATTTCTTTACTTTGATTTTTCTTTTCTTCAACCCGACGCCATAAATTAGTTATAATTCCTTCAAACTTACTTATTTTTATTTTACCAAAAAGTTCCTTAAACTGTTTTGATTCAGTTCCATATAATAAGATCACTCTTTGCTGCTGATTAAAATCAATCACTTTTGTTTCCGGAGTCACTGAAAGCCCCAGTTCTCGATATACTTTTTCTAATTGTTCGATTTGATATTCTTTATAACGATGATGCCAAAATGCAACTGCACCCTCGCGAAGAGATAAGTTTGGCTCAAGTACTTTATCTAAATTAAGTATTAATGTTTTACCTAATCCAAAGCAAGTTGGACAGGCACCTTTTTCACTATTAAAAGAAAAATGTGATCTTGTTAATTTTTCCATCTTATAATGACAATAATTACAGTACATATAAACAGTAAAATCATTATCAGCTCGAACTAATTCTTCATGACAGTATGATGCATCAATCATTTTACCACAGTGGGGACATTTACGAACTCCTAGCTTTTCATAAATCATTCGAATATCAGTGTAAATATCTGTTACTGTTCCCAGTGAAGAACGAGGATTATTATTTTTTTCATCCTGTGTAATTACAACTGCTGGTGAAACATTTCTTATTACTTCGACTCCTGGTTTATTAATTCCTTGAAAAGAAATTGCTTCTAAATACTGTCGCTGACATTCTTGATAAAGAACATCAATTGCTAAAGTTGATTTACCTGACCCGGATAAACCAGTGATTACGACTAATTTATTCCGAGGAATCGTCAAATCAAGATTCTTTAAATTACCATGATACGCATTTTTAATTATAATATCTTTCATGTCAACTCCTGCTTAATCAACTTTTTCTTCTAGAATAGAAGTACAATGAGGACAGCGGGTTGCCTCTTTCGCAACTTTTTCTCTACAATAAGGGCATACTTTTGTTGTTTCAACCAGCACTTCTTCCTTGTCAGTCAATTTAGCTTTGATACTTTCATTAATTTTATTCATTGCACGAACAATTAAGAAAATAATCATTGCTATAATTAAGAAATTAATCACCGCCGTTAAAAAACTTCCATACTTTAAAACTGGAGCATTTTCACCACTCCCCATGACAAGTTTTAAATCAGAAAAATCAACTCCGCCAAAAATCCCTAAAATCGGTGAAATAATATCATTATTAAGTGAAGTTACGATTGTTGTAAAAGCACCACCAACAATGACCCCTACAGCCATGTCCATAACATTTCCTCGAGTTATAAACTTCTTAAATTCCTCAATAATACCTGATTTTTTTTTCATCATTTAACCTCCTAACAAGTTAATATGTTTAATTATACCATATTTCTATTATTTCAACGTTTTTTCTTAATAGCTTATCAACATAATTATTAAATATAATAATTATGTAATTAAACCCCTAGTTTTATTTCTACAATTCAATAGCCAAATATAATTTACTTGTATCTTCTTTTCTTGCTTGCTGCAAGTGCTTTATTAGTAAAAAATAACAGGACAAATTAAACTTCATCCTGCTTTTATTTAATGATCACTCAATACTTTCTTTTTAAACATTAATACTGAAATAGTATAGATTATATAAAAGATTACTAAAATAACGATAGCACTAACAATATTTACAGTGTATAGTTCTGTCTTCATAACATTAGCTAGCGCATGAACAGAAAAATATGAGGACAGTACCATCAAAACAAAAGGACAATAATAAGCAAAACGTATCTCATTTCTAATTGACCTACTCAATGTTCGTTTACTGATTCCTAGTTTTTTTAGAACATTATATCTCTCTCGATCCTCAAAAGCCTCATTACTCAATTTCATAAAAATGATACTTCCACTAGCTAAAATGAATACTAAAAACAAGAAAATACAAATAGAGTACATTACTCGAACCCAAGCAATATCCCCACCATTAGGATCATTGGCTAAATAACTCACATAATCTACAGGTCCATCTTTTACCAAACTATTTAAATAATCAATCGATGCTTGATAATTATTAGGATCTTTTATTTGATAGTTATACATATAAAACTCTTGTCCAAAATTTCTTAACTTTTCATATGTGTTATCACTAACAATATAGGTACTAATATTTTCTTGCAATAATCCTAAATATGATGTTGCAGTTTCATCAACAATTTGATATTTTTCACCTGCAATTTCTATCACCGGATTAATTTCAGGATCTGAGATATCAAGTAAATATAATCTCGTCAAATTAACTACTTGCTGATCATCTAATTTTGGTATATCAAATTTAATTTTAGCCTCTTTTGCGGCTTTTTTTAACTGGCTATATGAAACTACACCATACTGATTATATAGATATTTACTTTTAACCATATCTGCATTTAAGGCAATATAGTTTAGACTATTATGATAGTTGAGCTCATTATTACTACTGATTTTTTGAGCAATTTGTTTGCCATCAAGAGCTTTATTTGCCATCACAGTATAAGTATAAGTACCTCTAAAATGACTGATATTATCGTAGCGTTGTTTCATTGCAAATGAGGTTGCTAAAACGGTAACCGAACAAATCATTAAAATCGTTACCATTGCATAAGCACGATAATTCTTTTTTAAACGAAATGCTAAATTATTGACCCACAATGAGCGTTCTTTTTGATATAGATAACTTTTGTTTTGAGCTAACTTTTTAATTACAAACGGAATTACCCCATTATATAGAAAATAGATTCCAGCAACAACCAAAACTACTGCATAAAATATATAGATAAACGAAGACATATCACCAACCATCATCGCAGCATAATAGCCACCACAAATCAAAACTACCCCAATTACCACTTTTAATAAAGTAATAATTATTTTTTCTTCACGTAATTCATTTTGTTTTGATGCTGATAACATATCTAAAACACTGCTTCTTAAAATGTTAATATAGCCTTTAATAATCATAATAGCAAAAATCGTGACAAATAAAGCGGTTGTCAGTAATACAGGAATAATACTAAAACTAAATGAAACATCCACGCTTATATCTGATAAGCGTAATAACAACATTGTAAAAAGTTTAGAAAAAAGCGCTCCACTCCCTAGGCCAATAATTAATGATAAAAGTCCAATCATCGCAACTTCAATTACATACATCTTACCAATTTTTACATTATCCAGTCCCATAAAAGTAAAAATTCCAATTTCTTTTTTACGCTGTGATAAAAAAACATTTGTCGCATACCAGATAAAAAAGAAGACAAAAATTATTAAAACAATAGAAATAACTTGAATAATAATTGCAATATAATCACTGTTTTTTTCTTTTAAAACATCCATCGCATTAGAAAAAACAATATTTTGAAAATTAAAAAACGTAAAAATTGAAAACGATAAAGAAATAATCAAAGCATCATAATTTTTGACACTGCGTTTAAAATTTGAATAAGCTAATTTAAATAAACTCATTCTTGTTCACTTCCCATCGAAGCTAGTAAGCTTAAAATTTCATCATAAAACTTTTGTCGCTCACCACTATGATTTAAGCGACATTTAATTGCTCCATCACTAAGCATATAAACCTGTTTAGCATAGCTGGCACTATAAGCATCATGAGTTACCATTAAAATCGTTGCATTGCCTGACTCATTCGCTTTTTTCAAAGAAATTAATAAATCTTTACTTGACTTAGAATCTAATGCTCCTGTCGGTTCATCAGCAAAAATAATCCGTGGATTAGTAATCAATGCTCGTGCACTGGCACCACGCTGCTTTTGTCCCCCTGATAATTGATAAGGATATTTATTTAAATGTTCACTTAATCCAAATAAAGAGGCCATCTGTTTAGTCTTTTCAATAATTTCACGGCTTCTCTTTCCATTTAAACTCAACGGTAAAGCAATATTATCCTGTAAAGTCATATTATCTAATAAATTATAATCTTGAAAAATAAAACCAATTTTCTCCTGTCTAATTTTCGACAACCGCTTATTATTAACCTTTGTAATATCCTCACCATCAATAATGATTTCACCACGAGTTGGTTTATCTAAAGTTGATAACATATTTAATAAAGTCGATTTACCTGCTCCAGAAGGTCCCATAATTGCAATAAAATCATTTTCATAAATGTCTAAATTAATATTTTTTAATACTTTAGTCTGATAATCTTTACCACCATAACTTTTAACGAGATTTTTTATTTCCACAATCTTTCTCATTTTTAATTCCTCCTTAGATTACAACTAAAGTTTACCAACTAATCAAGAAAAAATCCTAACGCTTATCTAACAGTTAGCTCTATAATCTTACATTTTAGTAATCTAGCATGAAATATTCTGCATTATCTTCAAATTGTAATTTAAAGCGGCTTCCTGAGCAAAAAGTATTATCATAGATAACTTTAATGCCTAACTTCTCTGCTATCTCTTTAACAAAATATAAACCCATTCCCGTTGAGCGATAGTCTCCATCACGAAGATTATGACCGATAAAGCCACGGTCAAATATATATGGAGCATCTTCCGGTGCAATTCCGATTCCATTATCTTCAACAATAAGTTCTAATCCATCATGATCTTCTCTAATATAAAAAGTCAAATTTGGTTCTGTTTGTTTATATTTAATCGAGTTGGTAATGAACTGGTCCAGCATATATGTTAACCAGCGCCGATCACTATAAACATACTCATTCTCTACCTTTAAATTAATTTTAAAATGATCATTAATTAAGAAATAAGATTGATGTTTTATCGCTTCCTTAATAACTTGAGATAAAAAAACTTTCTCTATTTTAATATCATTCACAGGATTTCTAAGCTTACTAGACATTAACATTGTATTTAATAATAATTGAATTTGTTCAATAGTTAAACGCATTTGTTTTTTTAAAACTAGATCTTGATTACGTTCATTCATTAAGCGCATTGAAGCAATCGGCAACTTAGCTTCATGTGACCATCTAGAAATATAATCCGATAATTCTTGTATTTGAGTACTTAAGTGATTAATTTCTTCATGATAATATAAATCGTTTTGCTCAATAACACTAAGTGCTTGCAACGATAAATAGCTTTTTAATTCCTTTGTGGTCAAAAAATTATTAGTTTTCATTATTTTTTCAACTGCTCGGTATTTCACATTTCCATAAATAAAGATCGTAATCCCAATAAAAATTAAAATAACATCCAAATAAACCAGATCACTTAAATATAAGCGACTACCACACAAATATAAAAAATAAATATTAATAAATACTAAAACTAACATTCCACCTACAATAGGCCGTAATTTCTCTTTTAAATAATTAATCAATATAATAACCTACTCCCTTTTTCGTCTTAATAATATCTTTTCCATTCGTTAATTCCTTTAATTTATTTCGTAGACGTGAAATATGAACCGATAAAGTCGCATCAGTAACAAATTCATCAGTATTCCACAATGTCATCATCAACTGTTCCCTGGTTACCCAGTTGCCTCGTTGCCCTAATAGTGTCGACATTATCTTACCTTCTGATTTAGTCAATTCTAAAACTTTATTTTGATATACAAATCGCCCCCTCACAATATCATAAGAGGTATCCTCATCAAGATATTCTTTTTCCAAATGTTTATATTCATAAGTTCTTCTCAATATTGCTTTTATTTTCACCAACAGCAATTCTAAATCAAATGGTTTTTCAATATAATCATCGCCTCCAGCTGACAGTGCCAGAATTTTATCAGCATTTTGCTCTCGACTAGAAATAAATAATATTGGTACTGTGGAATTTTCCCTTATCTTTTGACACCAGTAAAAACCATCATAAAAAGGCAAATTAATATCTAATAAAATCAAATCCGGCTGATATGTACAATATACTTGATCTACATGCTTAAAATCCTCAAGATACTTTGCCTGAAAATTCCACTTAACACATAATAATTGCAATTCACGCGCCAAGATCAAATCATCTTCAACTATCATGATTTTCATTCTCTTCAACTCCTTTTATTCATTATACTATCGCCTCTTAAGATAGCCTAGTAATTTAACCAACCTTACAAAACTGTTAGAAAAAAAACTAGATCGCAATCTAGTTTTAACTATCAGGATATCCTGACCCATGATGATAATAATACTGATAATTATTCTCTTTGAATTTATCGACTGCTTTTCTCCCCCGATTAGGATAATTAGTAATGATTCCACTAACCCCAAGTTCAAGATACTGTATCATCCTACTTTCATCATCTACTGTCCATACATAAACAGGAACCCAATTACGATTAGCCTTTTCTACAAAACTCACTGTAGCTCGATTTTCTTCTATCGCCAAAAAGTCGATACCTTGGTTCCATAATGATCCTTCAATATCTCCAGCACTACCATAAATACAATATCCAATCCACCATTCAGGACGCTGACTTTGAAGATATTGAACAGTATCTAAATCAAGCGACATGTAGATAGCCTGCTTTTGATAATTATTTTTCTCTATAACATCAATAATTTTTTTAGCTAGTTTTTCTCCATTACCGCCCTCAACTTTTAACTCAATCAAAAGTCCCATTTTAGTGCTATTCTTTTTTAACTTTTTAATCAAATGATCTAGCGTCGGAATTTTATCAGTGTATTCGTTATGATAAACCAAGGTTTCACTTAATTGTTTAGCAGTCATATTTTTTACTTTTTCATCTTTATGTGCCAATCGCGACAAATCTGCATCATGAATCACAACAGGAACCCCGTCTTTAGATAATTGCACATCAATTTCTGCATAATCCGCTCCTTTATCAGCTGCTGTCATGATAGCTCCATCTGTATTTTCAACCCCGTAAATTGAACCACGATGACCGATTACCCATGGATGATGGAGCATCAACGGTTGTTCTAAATACATTCCTACTAGACAAACAGAAATAAAAGCTAAGAGTGCTGTAACCATTCTAGGATGATGATTATATAAGCGAGAATTATTTAAAGTTCGTTTAATTAAGCGATAAGGCAAAAACAGCAAACCACTATCATCTTCAAATTCCTGACCATTTTTTCTTTTTTCATAACGAATAATAATACTAGCAGCAAAATACATCAACAAAACAACAATTAAGATAGCTGATAAAATATATATTGAATTAGGAAAAAGATAAGTAATCAAGATAAACATACAGGGCCAAAAAACAAGGTTGATCATCCCACGATACTTTTGATAAAAATGTGTTTCAAAAAAATATTTATCCAAGCTTTGAAAAAAACGATTACCATGAATTTGTGCTTTTAATAAAGTTCGGTCAAATAAGCGATTAAATTCTAAATCCACCTTTACTTTCAATAGTTCAGGCTCGTGCTTACCCATAACACCTATTAAATATTGATAGAAAACAATCATCAAGACCATGATTATTAATGTATATATGATGTATTCCAATAAATAAATTCTAAATCTCGAAGAAATAATTAAATTCTTTAAAAAATAACGATTAAAATCCGCATTTTTTATTAAAGCATCTGGTAATATTTGAATTAATCCATTCTCAAGAACGATCCAAATACCCATTATTCCAATTAATGAAATACGTTCTTTTAATGTCAATAATTTATGGAACTTTATATTTTCTTTAAAGGCTTTAATAATATTTTCTTTTTTTAAAATCATTAAAACCGGTACAAAAAACATTAATCCATAAATTCCAAAATACAATCCATAGATTAAACATATTAAAATATTTCCTTGAAAAGTTAAGCTCAATTCTCCAAAAATAAAATTAGGAATCTTTAAACTTGGTATCAATGAGTTTATATAACCAAGATGCACTAATGGTAAAATAAATAAAAAGAATATTCCTGTTAAAATACTGCTAGGATGCTTTAAACAACTCAAATTTAATAACGAGGTTTTCATTACCTCATAAATTTGAAAATCTTTATTTTGCTTATTTAAAGTAATCATATTTATCAGTACACTAAATTCATATCCAATTGCAATTACTGCCATCATCATAATAATTAAAACAACTGTAATCCCTTCAAGATTTAAGAAATTAAATAATATGTATTGGTTAAATGCAGCTCCGCTGGAATTATTATTTAAATATATTTGAAGAATTTTATTAATCAATGGACTGATAATTAGGAATATTGCAAATTTATAGAAAATCTCAAATTTTAGGATTTTAAAAAAGAGATGTTTAAAGTTTTTTAATTTATCTTTCATTTTCACACCCCCAATATGACTTATTCTATCATTATTACCAATTTATTGTTATTAATAATCCTTAAAAATTTTCTTAAAAAAAACTACCCTTCCGGCAGTTTACTTAAATCTAGCATTATTATAGTTGTAGGGGATACTCGTTCCTACTACAACATCTTCAATTCTATCAAGAATCAACCAATCATCCATATTCCCCTGATGATCAAAATCTAGTGGTTTAATTGCTTCTACATCTGTAAATTCAACTAAACACAAACATTTTTTATGCCAGCGAACTTGTTGTTTTGGCGTTAAATCTAATTTATCTTGATACTTTAATAATATTTCATTTATTTCATCTTCACTTAATTTAATAAAATTTAAAACGTTAACTACTCTTGCTTTTGCTGTTATTTTTTTAGTTCCTTTTTCCATGAAATATAATACTTCGTCATTGAATACTCTACTATGAGGAATCTTGCGTCCTGCTGCTCCTCGAATTATCATTGTTTTTTTGCCACTCATAATCTTTTCTAAGACTTTTTCTTTATTGTCTAAATATACTAAATGTATCATCTAATCACCTCAAATTTATTATAAAGCCTCTAGTAACTAGAGAGTCAAATGCTTTTTACAGGAATTCTTAGTTCAGTCACAAATTCATTTTCATCATTAGTAAAGATAGGATCTATTAAATAATATTCTAATGCTGGACCACACATTACTAAATTATTTTTTTTCATCCATTCCATCATAAGAGTATAAGTCTTATATTCATCTCGATAAGGCCCATAATGAAGAGCAGAAACACATAAATAACCAGGTTCTTTTCTAACTACTCCACCAATTTCATGATTTAAATCAATTTGAATAGAAACTTCAATATCAGCACAATCGGGATCATATTGCTGATAATCATCATAATAACGCGCCATTATATTTCCTATCGGCTCTAAATTATTCTTACGACATAAAGTATTTAATTCACTAAATCGACGCATAAAGGCTGCTTGGTCTGCTAAACCTTGTTGACGAACATAAGCAATATAAATTTCCGGTATTTCCTTTAATTGTAAATGCAACTGATGATCTTGATACTTTAGACACTCCAAAAAGAATCCTAAACGTTTCTCTAATTTATTTAATTCAGCTATTGTTTTTTTTAATTCAGCATGTTTTTGATTCAAGGTTTCTTCACTCAAAGAAACGGAATTATTTGCAAGCTGATGTTTAATCTCTTTAATTGAATACCCCTGAATCTTAAATTGATTAATAATATTAGCTTGTAATATCTGATGTCTAGCGTAATAACGATAGCTTGATTCAATATCCCTTTTTTCAGGGACTAATAGCCCGATTTCATCATAGTAACGTAAGGTCCGTATCGGAATATTACAAATTTCTGCAATCTCACCTATCGAATAATATTCTTTATCCATGATTATCTCCATCATTAATGTGTTCATGTCCCCACTTGCATAAACATTCTAACACCGGCATCAATGTTAAACCACGTGGAGACAATGAATATTCAACTTTAGGCGGGACTTGCGGATACTCATTGCGAATGATCAAGTCGTCCTTTTCCAATTCTTTTAACTGAGTGCTTAGCATTTTATGTGTAATTGTTCCTAATGCACGTTTTAACTCACTATATCGTAGTACTTGTTTTTTCCATAACCAAAATAATATGTGCATTTTCCATTTGCCATCGATCAAAGACATTGCATATGCAAATGGTCTTACATTTACTTCATCGTTCATTTTTACTCTCCTTTTAGATAGTATCTTACTTATAAGTGTATACTTGTTATTAATTTAGTTCTAATTTATCATATAGTTATTAAAATAACAAGGAGGCTAATTAGATGAAAAAACAAATAAATGTATTTGATTATGCTAAAGAAATTATGGAAGCCGTTCAAACTGGCGTTCTTTTAACAGCTAAAGTTGATGATAAAGTCAATAGTATGACAATTTCCTGGGGAACCTTAGGAATTGAATGAGCAACAGAATTATTTACTGTTTTTGTAAGAGAACATCGTTTCACTAAAGAACAGATAGAAAAAAATCCTGAATTTACAATCAATATTCCTTTAGGTGCTTTTGATAAGAAAATCTTAGGGGTTTGCGGTACGAAATCAGGAAGAGATATTGATAAAGTTAAAGAACTTGGGCCTACTTTAGAAGATCCTGATAAAATATCAGTTCCAGGTATTAAAGAGCTTCCTTTGACACTTGAATGTAAAATTGTCTATCAACAAGTACAAGATAAAAATGCAATTACTCCAAACAATTTAGAACGTTTTTATCCTCAAGATGTTGATAGTTCATTCTATGGAGCAAATAAAGATTTACACACGGCTTATTATGGCCAAATCATTAATGCTTATATTATTGAATAAATAGAAAAGTCCGGTTAATTATTCCGGACATTTTCATTATTTAGCCTCTAAACGATTCAGTAAATCTATAATCAATCTTTGATTATTATCATTAACATCAAATTTATCAAGTAATTGATTTATTTTTAAGCGTCCCCCTAGTTTTAATTGAAGGTCAGTAACTTTTCCTTCACTAACTAATTTAATAATTTCTCTAAGCCCTTTTATTTCCAAAACATCCTTTAATTGACTATTTAAAGTATAACGTTTTTTTTCATCAACACACTCACCATTTGTTCTTATAATTTCCTGATATACATAAAATGAATCTTTAATATAACGTTTTAAAGTACCATTTCCATCATTATCTTTATCTACGTAAATAAATCCATAACGTTTTTTCATTTCGCCAGTTGAATAGCTTACAATATCAATCGGACTCCACCAAGTGTACCCAAGCAACTCAACTCCATCTAAGTCTACTGCTTTTTTCATTTCTCGAACATGTTGCGTCAAATAATCAATTCGGTAATTATCATGAATTTGATGATCGTCACTAATTTCATCGACTGCTCCTAGTCCATTTTCTACGATAAATAACGGAATTTGATAACGATCATATAAGTAATTCAAAGAAACTCTAAGTCCCTTAGGATCAATCGCCCAGCCCCATTCGCTTACTTTAATATATGAGTTTTTAGCTCCACTAAAAAGATTTCCGCCACTTCCAAGATTATCTAAAATATCACTTGACATCGTAATACTCTGGTAATAACTTAAACCAATATAATCAACTTTTCCTTGTTCTAAGATTTTTTCATCACCATCTATGACTGGTAATTCAATTCCATAACGTGACATCCATGTCAATGCTTTATTTGAATATCTCCCTCGTACCTGAACATCGGTAAAAAACATATTTACATCCATAAAATTATGATTAAACATTACATCATCGGGTTTACATGTAGCGCTATAACCACATAAGAAGGCAATCATACAGCCAATTTGAGCAGAAGGAATAATCTCATGACAAGCTTTAACCGCTTTTGCTCCTGCTAAGAACATATGATGACATGCAGTCAAAACGGTTTGTAAATAATTATTATCAATTTTTGCAATCACACCACCTCCAGTATAAGGATTGGTGATCATTCCATTAATCTCGTTAAAAGTTAGCCAATATTTGACTTTAGCAGAATATCTTTTGAAACATGTAATAGCAAAACGTTCAAAATAATCAACACACCGCCGATCAAAAAAGCCATTGTACTGCCTGCTTAAATAATAAGGCATTTCATAATGCGATAATGTGACCACTGGTTCAATATCTAGTTTCAACATCTCATCAAATAATTGATCATAAAACTGCAACCCTTTTTCATTCGGCTCTAGCTCATCACCATTAGGATAGATGCGTGACCAAGCAATTGACACTCGCAAACAATTAAAGCCCATTTCTTTAAAATATTGTAAATCATCTTTATAGTAATGATAAAAATTAATTGCTTCATGACTTGGATAATATTCTCCAGCAACAATCCCATCAGTCCGTTTTCGTTTTTTAGTCTTACTTCCTGCAAGCATTACATCACTAACACTTAATCCCTTACCATCGAGATTATACGCACCTTCGCACTGACTCGCAGCCAAAGCACCACCCCATAAAAAGTTTTCTTTCATCGTTTTCCACCTCATACTTATTATTATAACATAGAAAATAAAAAGCAATGGTATTAACCATCACTTAATTACTTCCATTACATATTTATAATCAATGTCCTCAGTTAACCACACACCATTTTGGGAATAATAAAATTTACAGCCATCTTCACACATTGCCTTTGTATCAATAACTAAAACAATTGCTTTACCATGTCTACTTCCGACTTTAAATGCTGTTTCAATATCTTTCGATAAATGAACATATAAACGTTTCATTTTTTTAATCCCTTCTTGCTCTATCTTGTTCAAATATTTAAATGCCGTTCCATGATAAAGATATTCTGGTGGAATCTTTTCAATTAATTCAATATCTACTTTGATTGAATGACCTTGGTTAGCTCGAATTTTTGTATGATCTTCATTATATTGATATCGCTGTTTATTATTTGTCATGACAATCTCATCTAATAATGTTCGATTAATAAAACGACCACTATTATTAATTCCTAACAACAACTCATCAACCTTTGCCCATCCATGATAATCTAGCTTTAATCCAATTAGTTCCGGTTTATGTCGTAAAATCAAACTAATAAACTTACCAAGATTTACTAAATCATTCATGTTCAAACTCTAAACGCATATCATACCAGATAGCACCACCATGCATTGACTGAGAAATCCCACAATTTTTAAATCCAAACTTCTCATAATAATGCAATAATTTATCCTTGCAAGTAAGAATACATCCTTTTCGTCCTGCCATACGGGCATCATCAATTACCACCTGCATGACTTTGGCAGCTAACCCTTGTTGACGATATTCAGGAATTGTATTTACTCCAAAAATTGCCTGCCATTCTCCTGCTTCATCATGTAAGCTAGCATCTTCAAACATAATATCATTGATCGTTGTTTCATTTGTTACCATTCCGTTAATAAAACTAATCAATTTTCCTTCATCTTCCAATAGCCAAAAATGATTCGGATAAGTTTTCAAACGTTTTTTAAAATTACTCCGACTAGCTGCTTCTGCAGGTGGAAAACAAGTGGCTTCAACAGCTGTAATTGCTTTTAAATCTTTAATTGTTGCTTTACGTATTATCATTGTTAAAACCTCCTTTACTCGTTTAGAGTATATCACTTATTATAAAATTAATAAAGAATCATTGGATAGTGGTTAATTATTGCTATTTTTATAATATTAGCTTATAATGTTATTGACATATGTCAATAATAAAGGTGGTGAAGCTATGCCAAGACCATGTCGAAAAAGAAAAGTATGCAGATTACCTAGATATGCATATTTTGGTCCAAACCCGTCAGCTACAAAAACAGTAGTCCTATCAATCGACGAATATGAAACAATTAGATTAATGGATCTTGAAGGACTCACACAACAAGAATGTGCTAAACAAATGGATGTTGCCCGAACAACCGTTCAGAGTATTTATGAACAAGCACGTTATAAGCTTGCTCAAAGCATTGTCCGGGGCTATTCTTTAAAAATTGAAGGTGGTAACTACTCTCTTTGTGACAAAGCTCACTTAGTCAATTGCACTTCATCTTGTACAATTAAAAATAAAAGAAAAATGGAGGATAACAGAATGAAAATAGCAGTAACTTATGAAGATGGTAATATTTTTCAACATTTTGGAAAGAGTAAAGAGTTTAAAGTATACGACATTGAGAATCAAGAAATTATCTCTAGTCAAATAGAAAGTACTAACGGTCAGGGTCATTCAGCCTTAGCAGAAATTCTAAAAAATCTTAACATTGATGTATTGATTTGTGGTGGAATTGGCGGAGGTGCACGAAATATCCTCACATCATTAGGAATCGAAATCATTCCTGGGGTCATTGGCAGTAGTGATGAAGCAGTAATCGACTATCTAAAGGGTGAGTTGCATTACGATCCTAACACAGCCTGTAATCACCATGATGATGGTCATCACGCTTGTCATGAACACGATAATAAATGTTGTCATTAAAAAGATGAGACTAAAAACTATAGTCTCACCTTTTTAAAATTCAACTTTAATTAATTCTACATCATTAGAAACCACCGCTTCATTAGTATTTTTTATCTCTTTTAAATCAGTATGATTTGTTATTAAGACAGGTGTTTCTAATGAATATCCCGCAGCCTTGATCTTATCCATGTCAAATTCCAATAGTAATTGTCCTTGACCAATACGTGCAATAAAGCCCTCGCCATTTAATTGAACTGCATTAATTCCCACGTAAATTAATAATTCAACACCACCTTTGGGGTACCGTAAAGTGAAAAAAGCGCTCAATTAGTGACTAATCCAGTTAATGCTAATGTTGTAAAACATACCTTTCAAATTGATGGAGATGGCTATGGTACCTTACAAATTGCTCACACTTTAACAAGAGAAACATTCCAACACCATCTCTTTCTTTACATGAATTTAGTTTAAAGAATGAAATAGATGATAAAAGTAAGTATACTGATGTATGGAATAATCCCTATATGTGTAGAATTTTAATGAATGCAACTTATCTTAGAAATTTAATTCTTCATAAAAGGGAATATTTCAAAACTAGAGGTGAGTATCAAAAACTTCCAAAAGAGAAATGAAAAATCTTTAAACATCATCATGAAATAATTATAGACGAAAAGATATTCTGTATTTATCAAGCAAAATTAGAAAGCAAGGAAGTACGTTCAAAACGAAAACGAAAGATTTATAAAAATATATTTCATGGTTTATTATATTGTGCAGACTGTGATAACCTTTTAAAGACCTTATTGTATCGCTTTTACCAGTAACTGAAATCATTAAAAATAGATCTTCTTTATTAGCAATTAAATCAATTGCAAACAGGTTATCGGGCTATTAACCTCTCCAACACAGCGAACTCTTCTTGTTTATTTTACTAAAACGGCTAACTTTCTCATCATTTTATCATTAAGGTATAATGCATCAATTCGATTGTATCAATATATTTTTTCAATCTTATTATTCTCTTTATTAACGGTATCTTTAGCATTATTTAAGCTATTTACATATTTAACGCAATCATATTTAAATTCTGTATAACCTGAATATCCTACTTTTAACAAAATCATTGTTTTAGTAACTTTCTTCAGTTAATATTTCTGTTAGCGATAATTTTTAAATCTTTGTTAAACCTTTACAAATCAATTCACACGGTTTTAATTCATTTTTGTTAATAAATTCTTTTTTAGATTGATATTAAAAATAAAATCCATTGATCATCGCCTCCTGTCTCTTTAGTAATTGCATCTTACAATGGAATCTTTTTCAAATTAATTATCAAAATAAAACTATAGTTTCTTTAAAAAACCATAGTTTTATATAAACTATTCTAATTTTAAACCATTACTTTTAATAACATTTTGATACCATATATATGAATCTTTTTTATATCTTTTATGACTGCCTACTCCATAATCATCTTGATCATTATAAATAAATCCATATCTTTTTTTCATTTCACTTGTTCCTGAAGAAACCATATCAATTGGCGACCAGGCACAATAAGCAAAAACCTTGACACCTCGTGTGATTGCTTTATTCAAAGCAATAATATGTTCTCTAATATAATCAATTCGATAATCGTCGTGTATTGTATCATTATCTAACCTTTCAATTTGACCAATTCCATTTTCAGCAATCATTAATGGTTTTTGATAACGATCCCAATATTTAAGAAAACAATCATATAGACCAAGAGGATTAATTGTCCATCCCCATGGATTAGTCTCCAGATAAGGATTTAATTGGGAATCGCCAATAGCTAAAGTATTCTTTTCATGACTGACAACGTTAGAATTATAATAACTAATCGCTAAAAAATCTAAAGTATTTTCTTTTATTAATACTAGATCGGTTTCTTTTATCTCTACGGCGATATGATTATGACTAAAATAACTTATTGCATATCCAGGATATTCTCCCCTTAATTGTACATCTGCATAAAAATACATTGTCATTTGATTTTTTTCAGTTGAAAAAACAACATCCTTAGGCTTACAAGTCATTGGTGTTACTAAAAAATCAGCTAGCATACACCCAAATTTAAAGTTATTATTTATTTTACTTCCAATCTCTTTTATTTTTGCACAGACAACAAATTTATTATGAATAGCTTGATATTTCTTTTGTTCCAATTGTGTCACTGTATCTTTTACAATTCCTAACGAACTGAGACCTACCCGTGTTAAATTAATCTGATTAACAGGTATCCAATATGTTACTTTATCCTTATATCTTTGCATAATCAAAGTTGCATATTTTATGAACGCTGTCACAACTTTTTCATTTAAAAAACCATTATATTTTAAAGCTAAATCAATTGGCATATCATCATGATATAATGTAACAATAGGCACTATCCCCATTTCTTTTAACAAATTAAATATTTTATCATAATATTTTAATCCTTTCTCACTAGGTTCACCATCTATTCCATTTGGAAATACTCTTGCCCAACTTATTGAAAACCGAAAACAAGTAATCCCCATTTCCTTAAGCAATATCAAATCCTCTTTATAACGATGATAAAATTCAATTCCTATTTTTTTAGGAAAATTATATCTTTCTGGATAATTGAGACGGTCTAAAATCTCCGCTTTAGATAAATCTCCTTTCACCTTTGCTTTATCATTTGGATCATAATTTTGCAAATCAGCAACTGTCAATGCTCTATCATCAGCCCCCTCAGTCTGTTTTGCGCTCATTGCCACGCCCCATAAAAAATCTTTAGGAAATTGATAATATATTTGTTTTTTGTATTTTTCTGTTAGTAGCATATTTAATTCTCCTTATGACCCTGTATTTGGTAAAAAGATTCAAATAATATTATCATTTTTTCTGTCAAATTAACCTCACTCATGATTGTCATAAGAGTATCTTGAGCATGGGTAAATAATAAACATGTTTTATAATGTTCACCTGCAGCCTCTTTTTGAATTATTTCTGTTTGTTCTTGATGTGCTTTTTTTATATCCTCCCTTGCCTCCACAATTTTCTTATGTGCATTTGAAAAATCAAAGATACTGAGTGCCTCCAATGCTTCATTTGCTTTTGTTCTTGCATTGCCTGAATTCATAATGATTTTCATCGCAACTGGTATTAAAAGACTATTTTCATCCATTTATTATTCCTCCACACTATATGACTAATTGGTTACGTTAATCAAAATTCTTTCTTTAATAATTCTTTTTCATGTTCTTCTTTAACAAGCTGATTATCATATCTCATTAAAAATGGATACCAGATCAATCCATAAATAATAAATAGTACAAGAAACCATATAAACGCTCGGAAATCATCAGTAGTTAACCAGGTGCAAATCGGCGCAGGAATACGAGAAATATTATTAACTCCGGCTGGAATATTTAGCATACCAGCTTTCATTACAAACCAGATAATTAATGGACCAATAATTGAATTTATCCACATTGGAATCATTAGTAACGGATTAAAGACAATTGGCGCCCCATAAACAAGTGGCTCATTAATATTAAATATTGACGGTCCAATACAGATTTTCCCCATTGTTTTTAATTTTTTAGATTTACATTTAAATAACATTAGAAAATTTAATGGTAATGTTCCACCTAAGCCCCCCATTGCGATTAAGGCCGTTGTAAAAATCGTTTCTGTTGTCACAATATAAATTGGACTTCCTCCAGCCAATGCCATCTCAGCATTGGCTGCAATTCCCGCCATTAAAATTGGTTTAACAATAGCATTTAACGACCAAGCTGAAATACCTACTGAATATAACAATACGTATAAAAAACAAATAACAACAAATCCCAGTAAAGATTGTCCTAAATTAACAATCGGCTGGAATATTAAATTAATAAATTCTACTAAATCAAAACCTATTGTAAATACAGTTACTCCAAATATTAAATAGATAATTGTCATTGGAACAATATTATTTATCCATTCACAAACAAAATCCGGCATTGTAGCACTATCTTCCAAAATATGTAACTTTGCATATAAATGGAAAATCAACATTACAACTAATCCTACAATAATCGCAATAAATAAACCTGATCCACCTAAAAAATTAATATCTGTAAAAGTAAGTTCAGTTTTCCCAGTTGTTGCATTTTTTAATAAGGTTGCCATGGTTGGACATAAGGCCATTAAAAATACAGTCACTGAAGTTAACCCTGCAGTTATTGTATATTTAGGATGATCCAGTTCCACCATCCCAAAATAAGTAACCATAAAAGCTACTATCAATGACATCATTCCAAAGCTAAATGTATTAACAAAACTCAAGTCCGGTAGTGATGGAATGTAACGTACAAATACATTGTAAATTGAAATAACTGATCCTACCAAAATAAACGGCAAGATTTTCTGCATTGCGCTCGCCACTGCTGCAATCCAAGGATTACTGAAAACTTTTTGCATCCCTGGTGCTAATTTATTAGTAAACCAATTCATAATTCCTTTCATTTTTCTCTCTCCTGTTATATATTTTATTTATAAAACTCTTCTATTTCTAATAATGCTAATTCAAGTAATGCTTTTCCATCTAACATTGAATAAATTTCTTCAGGAATAACAATTACAGGAATATTATATGGGGCTGCCATATCTTTAAAAGCATTCAGCCTAAATTCATAATGCGGTCCAATGCAAAGAATATCCATTTTTGGCAAATATTGTGTGACTTCGCTTTCACTCTTTGCTTCAATAGTTGCATCTATTTTACCTTTTTTTGCAGCTGCTCGAGCTTTTTGAGCTAAAAATCCTGAAGAGAGCCCTCCTCCACAACAAAGATAAATATGTGCTTGTGCCATTTTTATTTCCTCCATTTCTTATTTGTCTGCAAGTTCTTGAACTTTACGCTTATATTTAATCATTTTGTTCATATCTACTCAACTAACATTCTGCACAGTGCAAATAAGTATTTTGCACTGTGCAAAATTCTAGTTTTAAATAAAAATTAAAACTATTATAATATAGAAAACAACAACTAGGGAAGGATGAGAGCATGAGAAGGAAGCAAGAAGAATTGATCAATTATTTATATACTCATAATGAAAAAGTTACAGCAAATATTCTTTCAAAAGCATTAAATCTCTCTATTCGAACAATTAAATCATATATTGCCGAATTAAACATGAATTATCCTAGCTTGATTTCTTCTAGCAATCGTGGTTATGTCATCGATAAAGTAAAAGCTAACTCACTACTTCAATATAAAGACGATATTCCTCAGGACTATGAAAGCAGATGTATTTATATCATAAAAAAGACGCTTTTAGAAAAGCAGGACTATATTGATATTTTTGATTTATGTGAGGAATTATTCATTAGCTATAGTACTTTAAAAAAAGATATTTATAAAATGAATACTTCATTTGCAAATTTTAAAATTACTTTTTCTAGTGAAAATAATAAACTTCATGTTGGAGGTTCTGAACAAAATAAACGTAAACTAATTAGCCATGTGATGTCAGAAGAAGTAAGCGGAAATTTTCTTAACTTAACTTTGCTACAAGAAAGTTTCCCAGATTATGATCTTGATGATGCCTGCACCCTAATCAAAGATATTTGCAAACAGCATCACTACTATCTTAACGATTTTTCTTGTGTTAATTTTATTTTGCATGTAACTATTATGGTTAGTCGAATCAACCATGGTAATCACATTATTAACAATAATGAATTAATTCAAGTTACTAATAAAAATGATGAAAAAATAGCTAAAGAACTATGCCTAGCCTTAGAACAAGTCTTTAATGTCTCTTTTAATTCATCAGAAATACTTGAAATCTATATTCTCTTTAAAAATAATGCAAATTATATAAATAATGAAAACGAAAATGTTTCTTTATTAGTATCAGATGAAATTATTCAAATTACCAAAAATATCATAAAAAATGTTGATGAACATTTCTTTATTAATCTTGACTCCGATAATTTTATAACTCCTTTTATGCTACATCTAAAAAACCTTAAAAATAGATTAATAAAAAACAATCTTCTTAAAAATCCAATGCTTGATTCTATTAAAATATCATGCCCAACTATATATGATATCTCAACGTTTATTGCTTATCAGCTGACATTATCATTTCATGAAAACGTCAATGAGGATGAAATAGCCTTCATTGCTTTACATGTAGGAACAGAGATAGAAAGACAAAAAAAAGAAGAAACAAAAGTATCCTGTCTCCTATTATGTCCTGAATATTTAAATATCACTAGTACTTTACACAAAAAAATTATGATGGATTTTGGAGATCAATTAACTATTCAAAAATCAATTTCATTTGAAAATGAGATCCTAGGGAATAATTTTGATCTTCTTATCACTACTGTTCCTGTTTTAGAATCTACAAACTACTTTACCGTATTATTACCACCATTCCCAATGAGCTATGAGAAAAATAAGATTTTAGATGCAATCATTAGAATAGAGAACACTAAAAAAAGTCAAATTCTTACTAATAATCTTAATTTTTATTTTAATGAAAAACTTTTTTATTCAATGAATGAAGATATTAGTAAATCCGCTGTTATTAACGAACTAGCAGAACGAATGATTAATCTAGGCTATGTAGAAGAAAACTTTAAAGAAGAAATATGGAAAAGAGAAACAGCAAGTTCTACAGCTTTTATGAATATTGCCATTCCGCATCCTATGAAAATGAGCGCTTATAAAACTAGTATAGGAGTGGTAATTAGTCATAAAGGAATTGACTGGGGAAACCAGCATTTTGTCAATGTAGTTTTTATGATTGCTTTTAATAAAATAGATAACAAACATTTTCATGCATTGTATGAATCTCTAGTATTATTATTTAATGAACCAATTGTAATATCAGAAATAAAAAAATGTAAGAACTTTAATGATTTTAAAGATATCGTTATAAAAAACTATTTAAAATTCAATGAACGATAAAAAAGATACCAGTATCAACACACTAGTATCTTTTTAAATAGTTTTAACATCTTATTTCAATTCAGGCCAGAAATCTTTATTCGCTTCAATTAAATCATCTAAGATTAATTTCGCTACTCTTGCACTTGGTACTGTTTTTGATAATGTGATTGCTT